>SAMEA104315421__coassemble_1308_pt1 | contig 13306 bp, 12 predicted proteins | sample SAMEA104315421__metabat2_low_PE_055 | metagenome-assembled genome bin SAMEA104315421 (sample SAMEA104315421) | gut metagenome | biome: Monkey gut; feature: monkey-associated habitat; material: faeces | place: China | collected 2013
TAATTCCCAAAGACGCAACCTCTTTGCTATACGCTAAGGCAAAAGCAGAAAGAGCCCCTTTAACCGTACTATACGCAACTTCCATCGCGCTCCCTGCTCCTCCATAAACGGAACCGATAAAAACAATCCGCCCCTGCCCACTACGAGCAAGTTTTTCTTCAAGTTTTTGCAATAACAGTAGCGGGGTTTGAACTTGCATCTGCCATAAAGTCGCCAGTTGTTCGGCCTTTAAGTCGTGAAACAAGCCGTAATAGGTTGTCCCCTGGGTAAAAATTACTGCATCCAAAGAAAAAATATTAGTGGTAATTTGTTCCAAGTGGTGACTATCACATAAATCATAATGAATACTCAAAAAATCTTGCTTGGGATAGTTGGCCTGTAATTTTGCTTGGAGGTTCATCAACTTAGTTTCATTTTGATAATAATGGAGGTACAAGGACCACCCCTTCTTAGCCAAATCATAAGCGATATTTTGGCCAATATCGCCAGAAGCCCCTAAAATCAACGCCCACTTCACTCAATAATCACCCTTTCGGTAAAATTTGGAAGACACTAATTGCTTCCGGTTTTATGAAGGACTTAGCCGCCGCAATTATATCCTCTAAAGTCAATTCCTCAATCACCGGCACAAGTTCAAAGACGGTTGCCCCTCCAAAGAGGTCCGCTGAATAGCGGTTAGCAATTGCTTCCAGCGAATTCATCGCTTGAATGTAACGCCCGATAAATTCCCGTTGAGCTAATTCAAATTCAGCTTGGCGGTTACTTAAAGAACCGACTGCGTTCTCGGCAATTTCGATAATGGCATTGCTTAAAGCCTGGGGTTGGTCACTATCGCCACTAATCACCGCAAAATGAAAACCACGTTCAAATGTAAATTCATAGCCAAAGCTATCATCCAAGATTCCCTCTTGATATAGTTTTAAATACTCTGGCGCTGACTCACTGTACAAAAGGTATAACAATAATTCTACAGCTAGCTTGTACTTAAGCCCAGCTTTAGTGGTGCTAACTTCGTCCAAGCCTTTTATTCCCACCATCGTTTTAGGTCGATTTACATTTAATTCCAACATCCTATATGGAATAATGTCACTTCCACTTGAATCAACTTCTAGTTTAGGGCGCTTAATTTTTTGCGGGGCTGAGAATTGTTTTTGAGCCTGGTTAGCCTCGATTGTCGCTAGAATTTCATAGATATCAAAATTTCCCACCAAAAATAAGGACATGTTTTGGGGTTGATAAAAAGTTTGATAACAAGTATACAAATCTTCAGTTGTTATCTGGTCAATCGATTCAACACTCCCAGCAATATCTATGCTTAAGGCTGTGTTAGGATACAAATTCCCTATCATCCCAAAATATAAACGCCAACTAGGATCATCGTCATACATCTTAATTTCTTCAGCAATGATGCCTTTTTCCTTGGCCACCGTTTGCTCTGAAAAATATGGCTGTTGCACAAAGTCTAGTAAAATTTCGACGCATTTCTTAACATTATTTGTTGCCGAAAACAAATAACTTGTCTTAGTAAAGCTAGTAAAGGCATTAGCCTCCGCTCCATATTTACCAAATAATTCAAAGGCGTCGTAATCTTCTTTTTCAAACAACTTATGCTCTAAAAAGTGTGCAATTCCATCGGGAACCTTGACAAACTCAGTGCCATTTGCAGGAACAAAAGTATTATCAAGTGAACCATAATTAGCCGTCATTACCCCATATGTTTTGTGGAAGTCATTTTTAGGCAAGAGGTTTACTTGTAATCCATTTTGTAAAGTTACCCGGTATAAGGTTTCCCCAAATTGTTGGTATTCTATCTTTTCCATTAATTAATCTGCCCCTTTAAAAAATAACTAACTTCAAGCTTAGCCAAGGCTGCTACCGCTTGAACATCTGCCACACTCACGGCCATAATCGCCGCTTTCCACTCACTAGCTGTTACCTTACTTTGGCTGAGCTGATCCATCGTAGCTTGAATCAAGGCTGTTGCTTGGGAATCTTGCCTAATTTCATAGTCAGTTATCAATTCCTGCTTAATATTAGCTAGTAATTGAGCTTCAACATCCCCAGCCACTAACGCAGCTAACTGTTGTTCAATTAGGTCCAGCACTTGTTGTTTTTTGTCAGCCTGAATCCCAGTCTGAACAAATAACACCTGCCTTAGGCTATCAAAACTACTATTAGCATAGTAAGCCAAGCTAGCCTTTTCTCTTACATTTGTAAATAATTTTGATAAGGCCGAACCACCAAATAGTGCGTTAAATACCAAGGCCGCATAATGATACTTACCCCGATATTCCACCGGAAAATGGTACGCTAAATCTAACTTGGATTGATTTAAATCCTGTTGTTCTTCGTAAGCCACTAGTTTATTTCTAGCTGTTTGCTTGTAGGTTAGTTGATACTTACCTACCGTTCGGGGGGTAAATTTTAACTGTGCTATTGCAGCTAACACTTCATCACTAGCAAAATCACCAGATAAGGTAATAATGACTTCATCATGAGCTAACATTTCTTGGTAGTAAGCATAACACTCTGCCGCCGTTAAAGCCGCCAAGTTCTCCTTATCACCATAAGGCGGAATCTGGTGGACCGTATCTTCAAAGTAAGCCTGCTGCAATTTTTGAAGTGCATAAGCTTGCTTATTGTCTTTTATTGACTCTAGGTAGGCAATTAGATTTTTCTGTTGCAAAGTAAACATCGTCTGGTCAAAAGCTTGGTTAGTTACCAACGGGTTGAAGATTAATTCTTGCAAAAAATTAATCGCTTCAGTTAGCAACTGTTGCTTTTCTTTAAGATAATGATCATTAACCACCCGCATTTCAAAATTCACTAGGTGTAGGTTGCCCCGGCGGTTAACACTAGTTCCAAATGTCGCCCCGTAAAGAAAGGCTAATTGATCAGAAATTGCCTTTTGGTTAGGATACTTTTGACTACTTACCTCTAACATATTGGCAATCAAGGTCCGTAAAGCCACCGTCTTTTTAGAAACAGCATCTGTTGCAAATGTTAGGTTAATTCTACTAGTTTTAAACTGTTTGCTAGCAATAAAATCTAGGGTTACCCCCGGTACTATTTGTACTTGCAAAGCTCTTTTCCCCCTAATTATCTTCTTGTTTTGGTAAAAATACTTTCCGCGGCTTACTTCCTTCTTGTGGGCCAATCATTCCCGCAGCCGCTAACTGATCAACAATTCTAGCTGCGCGATTATAACCAATTTTGAAGCGCCGTTGCAATAATGAAATACTACATTTTTGTTCTTGGCTAATAAATTCTAACACCTGTTGAAAGAGCTCATCTTGTTCGTCCTTACCATTTACTCCTTCAGCTAGCTCATCATCGCTAACTTCTAGACTAGTATCATAACTAACTTCTTGCTGTTGTTTGACAAATTCGACTACTCGTTCAACATCTTGATCCGAAATATAAGCTCCTAGAACTCGAGTTGGTTTATTGCTCCCCATTGGGGCAAATAACATATCCCCACGACCAAGTAACTTTTCTGCACCATACTGGTCGATAATCGTCCGCGAATCCGTCCCTGATGAAACTGCAAAGGCCATTCTTGACGGCACGTTTGCCTTAATTAAGCCGGTAATAACGTCTACCGAAGGCCGTTGGGTTGCTAAAATCATATGGATTCCTGCTGCCCGCGCCATCTGAGCTAGTCGGACAATCGCATCTTCAACCTCATTTGAGGCTGTCATCATCAAATCAGATAACTCATCAACAATAATTACAATGTAAGGCATCGGTTGACTATCACTTTCAACTCCATCGGCCTTTTGTCGTTGAATCATCTCATTGTAACCAGTGATATTTCTTTGGCCAGTATCAGCAAAGCACTCATAACGTCGTTCCATTTCACTAACCAACTTTTGTAAAGCTCCGGCTGCTTTTTTAGGGTTAGTCACCACCGGAATCAAGAGGTGGGCAATATCGTTATATACCCCCAATTCTACTTTCTTAGGGTCTACCAACACTAGTCTAACTTGGTCAGGAGTACAGTTCATTAATAAACTGGTAATAATGCCGTTGATAGCCACTGACTTCCCACTCCCAGTTGAACCAGCAATCAGTAAGTGGGGCATCTTGGCTAAATCGGCTGTAACTAGATTGCCAGAAATATCCCGCCCCAACGGAACTTCCAATGGTTTTTGGGGATTCCACTTTTGAGCAGAAATGATACTCTTAAATGAAACCGTTGCTACATTTTGATTAGGGACTTCAATTCCCACTAGCGATTTTCCTGGAATCGGTGCTTCAATCCGTAAATCTTTAGCAGCTAAGGCTAAGGCTAAGTCATCACTTAAGTTAACAATCTTAGACACCTTAACCCCAATGGCTGGGTGTAACTCATACTTGGTAACGGCTGGTCCTAGGATGGCATTTACCACCTTAGCATCGACCCCAAAGCTGGCCAAGGTTTCTTCTAAGATTTTCTTATTCTTTTGCATGGCTTTACGTTCACTGGACTGGTCAGTTGCACCTACTTCACTCAATAGTGAATAATCAGGTAATTTGTAGTTAGGGTTGACTCGATTTTCCACCGTAAATTCACTTGGACTTTCTTCTTTAACGCTTGGCGTAGAGGCTTCATCCCAAACTGATACCTCTTCGACTTCATCTGCCACTACCGGCTTTGGCTTAGTTGCCACCGGCTTTTCTAATTCTGCTGCAACTATCTTTGATTCTTTTAATTGTTCTTGGTCAGGTTGCTTTGCTTTTAAAGTAGGCAGGGTTGCTTTTTCTAGGCTAGGCTTAGCTTTAAGCACCATTTCCTTGCCAAAATTTCCTACTATGCCTAACCCTTGTAAAATTAGGTAACCCAACTTACCTACCGTAGCCACAACTTGTGTAAATGAAATTTTAAAAAGTAGGCACAAGCCCAAAACCCCTACTAAGCCACTGAGAATATAGGTCCCCAACTGGGCAATTAAAAAGTAGGTTAAACTATATAAACTTGCCCCTAAAATTCCGCCACCAACGGAACTTCCCAAACTAGCGTCAATAATGTCGGCTTGTAAGTATTGCCAAGTAACACTAATAAAATGGGCATGTATATCAAGTTTTCCAAAAAAATAGGCAGTTAAAGCCAATAAAGCGGCCCCATATACCAAGCTAGCGCCTAACCACAAATTATACTTTAATTTAGGCTGTTTATTAAAAATAACGAGGTAAGCCCCCAAAATTATCAACAAACCTAAACCTAATTGATAGCTATCCCCGACAAAAATCCGGATAAAATTGCCCATCAAAGTGCCAACATACCCCAAGTTAAACAGACCGATAATTCCCAAAATGATAAAACATAAACCACTGACTTGAAGTGATAATTCTATTTTTAGCTTTGTTTTCTTGCTCTTTTTTCGCCTAGGGTGTGGCTTTCTGCGTGATTTGGCCATTACTAACGCCCCTTTCTTCTTGAAAATTATACCATACCTTATAAAAAGTGAGTTTTGCTAATAAAAAGGCGAGCATAACCTCTGAAAGATTCTTCTTAGGTCAGCTCACCTTTAAGTTTATTTTAACTTATCGTTTTCGTAAGTGTGTGTGCGCTCCAACTTAGGAAAGCCCTGTTGTCTTAAAACCTCATAAATGACAATTGCTGCAGTATTAGATAGATTTAGGGCCCGAATGTTCGCATCATTTTGTGGAATTCTGATGCACTTTTCGGGATTTTGCCGCATAAATAGCTCTGGCAAGCCCGTGGTTTCCTTACCAAATAAGAAGTAATAATCAGCTTCAGTATCTTGATAATCCACATCCGTATAGTCCTTATTGGCAAACTTGGATACAATATAAAGTTTACTTAAATCTGGAATAGTTTCCAAAAAAGCAGGTAAGTTTTTATGGTAGGTTACTTCCACCTTATCCCAGTAATCTAGCCCTGCGCGCTTAAGGTGTTTGTCATCCGTTGAAAAACCCAAGGGCTCAATTAAATGCAGGTGCGTGTTGGTTCCGGCACACGTCCGCGCAATATTACCAGTATTAGCCGGCATTAGTGGTTCAAATAATGCAATGTGATTAGTCATTAATCCTAATTCCTTCCTAAAAGCATAAAAAAAGCGTAACCATTCGGTGTGGGCACGGCGAACAGCTACGTTAATGAAGTACAATTACTTAGCAACTAACGGTTTCCCGATAATTACTAACAACCGATTTCTTGAAAATATCTTAACACTATCTTTTACATTTGGCAAGGTTTTTTCAAAAAATTACTTACTCTGCAACCCGAATATATTCACCTGCAACTAACTTTACTAGGTCAGTTTGCTTTAAGAGGACGGACCGTCCAATCTTACCGGCGGAAACAGCAATCTTTTCAAAAACTTTAATCCGTTCGTCAAAATAAATTGGAAAGCCTTTTCTAATCTTAATTCCGATGGGGGTATTTTCCCCGTGAACATAACCCGTGATATTGATAAGATTTTTATTATCCGCTAAATGTACCTGCTTTTTATTTAACTGCTGGGCAACCAACTTTAAATCTAGTTCATATTCCAAGGGCAAACAGACTACCAGGTAATCTTTAGGATCTTTATTGGCCTGTAAAACTATCGTCTTTAAAATACTTTTAGGATCCACCCCCATTGTGGCAGCTTCTGCGAGGGCATCTTTTCCTTTATTAATCCAGTCAAAATGTGTTTCAACATACTCGATGTGATGTTGGTCTAAAATGCGCTCATCGTTGGTTTTCTTTAACTTAGCTTTCTTTGCCATCTTCTTCATCTCGCTTACTTTAAGTTCTTTACCAATTGTAAGTTTTTATTATTCTAACGTCAAATAACGAACATTATCTAAGATAGTAAGTTTTATCACTTGACTTAACTCTATCATTTCAGTATTATTACATTGTTTGTGAGAATTCATCACTTCCAATAACGAACATTTAGTTCATAACAGAAAGGCGCGATTTTTTATGCCACCAGTATTTGATTACGAAGATATTCAATTAATTCCTAACAAATGTATTGTTAAGAGTCGGTCCGAAGTAGATACTAGAGTCAAATTTGGCCCTATGACTTTTAACATTCCGGTAGTTCCCGCTAACATGCAAACTATCATCGATGAAAAATTAGCGATTTGGTTAGCTCAAAATGGTTACTTCTATATTATGCACCGTTTTGATGAAGATGATCGTCTTGACTTCGTAAAAAGGATGCATAGCCTTGGTTTGTTTGCTTCAATCTCTGTCGGAGTTAAGCCAAAGGAATATCAACTAATTGATGACTTAGCTGCCCAAAACTTGGTACCTGAATATATTACAATCGATATTGCACACGGTCATGCTCAAACTGTTATCGACATGATTAAATATATCAAGCAAAAGCTCTCTGGCGTCTTTTTAATTGCTGGTAACGTAGGTACTCCCGAAGGGGTGCGTGAACTTGAAAATGCTGGTGCCGACGCAACTAAAGTCGGAATCGGCCCTGGTAAGGCATGTATTACCAAGATTAAAACCGGGTTTGGGACTGGTGGTTGGCAACTTGCAGCCGTCCGCCTCTGCGCTAAAGCCGCAAGTAAACCAATTATCGCTGACGGTGGTATCAGAACTAACGGTGACATTGCCAAGTCAGTTAGGTTTGGAGCTTCCATGTGCATGATTGGCTCTTTATTTGCCGGCCACGATGAAACTCCTGGAGAAATCATCGAAGAAGATGGCAAGAAATATAAGGTCTACTTTGGATCTGCTTCCCAATACCAAAAGGGAGAATATAAAAACGTTGAAGGTAAAAAGCTCTTACTCCCTTATAAAGGTCACATTGCCGATACCCTCCGTGAAATGCATGAAGATTTACAATCATCTATTTCCTACGCTGGTGGCAAAACCCTAGCCGCCCTCCGTAAAGTTGATTACGTCATTGTTAAGAACTCAATCTTTAATGGCGATCGTTATTAAAAACTAATCCCAGCCCCCATTTGCTATCATAGCTGAATGGGGGCTTGTTATTATTAGCGAACTTCAAGTTTCCATCCTTCTTAAATATGCCTTAAATCCTAACTTTTTTTCTAAAATTTAAGTATTAACCTTTAAAAAAGCAACATTTAGTGAAATGTGCTTTATTTTGTGGTAAATTATAAGTTGGTATTTATTAATTGGAGGGAAAGAAAATGAAACGCATTAAATCTTGGCGCCTTTCATTAGGATGGCAAATCCTATTAGGGCTTGTTATTGGGATTATTTTAGGCGCCTGCTTTTATGAAAACATTAAATTTATTACCTTTGCCACTAATTTAGGTGATGCATTTATCAACCTAATTTCGATGGTGGTGCTCCCCATCGTGATGTCTAGCTTAATTGTTGGAATTGCTAACATGGGTGACTTACGTAAACTAGGACGAATTGGGGTTAAAACCCTAATTTATTTTGAAATCCTCTCAACCATTGCTTTTATCATCGGGATGGTAATTTCTAACTTAGCTCACTTGGGGTCTATGGTCGATTTAAATCAATTAACTAAAACAGATATTTCAACCTATTTAAAAACCGCTAAGACCACCCACGCTAACCTTGGGTCCGTCTTGATGTCAATTATTCCCACTAATATTTTTGCTTCCCTGGGCAATAACGACATGCTTCCCGTAGTTTTCTTCTCATCAATTTTTGGATTAGGCCTTGCTTCCATTGGCGAAAAAGGTCAGGTCGTCATTGATTTTCTAAACGCAGTTTCAGCAACAATGTTTAAAATTACTGGTTGGGTTATGCACGTTGCTCCTTTTGGGGTAGCCGGCTTGATTGGGGCAACTGTAGCGAAATTAGGCTTAGCTTCCCTTAAGCCACTAAGCCTCTTCATCTTAATGGCTTATGCAACCATGATTTTCTTCATTTTAGTTATTTTAGGAATTACTTCCCGCTTGTTTGGCTTTAAAATTACCGAGCAATTATTAGTGGTTAAAGACGAATTAATCCTGGCCTTTACCACTGCTAGTTCTGAGGTTACTTTACCTAGACTAATGGATAAGTCAGTTAAACTTGGAGTCGATCAGTCAATCGGGGCCTTCGTTATCCCGACTGGTTACACCTTCAACCTAGATGGTTCGGCAATCTACCAAGGGTTAGCCGTAATTTTCGTTGCCCAAGCCTATCATATCAACCTTAGCTTAAGTCAACAATTAACCTTGTTATTTGTGCTAATGTTGACTTCTAAGGGGATGGCCGGAACACCAGGGGCATCTTTTGTCGTCCTTTTAGCTACGGTCGGAACAGTCGGTATCCCTACTTCAGGAATCGCCTTAATCGCTGGAATTGACCGACTTGTAGACATGGGCCGGACTGTCGTTAACGTTATCGGTAATATGACTGCTACCTTGGTAATCGGTAAATCAGAAAATGAATTTAACCAAGAAACTCATGACCGCTACGTCGCTAGTTTTAAAAAATAAACACCGGTATTAAAAAAGCTTGAAATCAATGATTTCAAGCTTTTTTCTTGCTCTTAGCCAAAAGTAATTTCCATTCCCAATTCCAAATCAGGTAATTCTTGGGGTTCTAGGTAAACCGCGTTATGTTGGGGACTGTCAGGAACAGCCTTGAATTGTAAGACCGTATGGCCAATTTCCAATAGATTACTTGCTACCATATCACCTAAATAAGTAATCTTATAGGCTTTAGAGCCAATTACCACTTGCTTACCTACCGCCAAATCATAGTCCTTTGGGCCCTCAAATTCTTGAATGACCGAGACCGCCCGTAATTCCTTACTAGCACTGGCGTCAAATAAAATCAACATCTGATCTTTTTCATCGACGGCCTTAGGACCAATGTAGGTTATCTTACTCTTAATCATCTTATTCACCTCAACTTTTTATTTCCCTTCTATTTTACAATAAAATTCATCTCCCTTACACCTTTAGGACTTGTACCAACAAATATTAAAAACCGCTGTCATTTATGCTATACTATTAGTGTTGAAAATTCAATTCGAAAGGTGTGTTATTTCTATGCAAGAACCTGTTTTATTCGGAACTTATACCAAAAAAAGTAGTCACGGTATCTACCGGGCTTTCCTAGATACTGAAACTAAGACACTATCTAAACCCGAACTTTTTTTAGAAGTTCAAAACCCTACCTACCTCACCTTAAGCCCTCAAAAGACCTTACTTACCATTTCAAGCCAGGAAACTTTGGGTGGAATCTCTAGCTACAATGCTACTAACCAAACCTTATATAATGAAGTCTTATTTGACGGACCTAGCCCATGTTACGTTTCCCTAGACGAAGACCGCCAATTAGTGTACAGCGCCAACTACCATAAGGGGGAAATTCTTAGTTACCAACTAGTAGCCGACCAAATGCTAACCTTAGCGGACAGGGTTGTCAAAACCGGCAGTGGTCCCTTACCCGAACAGACTGCCGCCCATATGCATTACAGTGATTTAACCCCTGATAAACGCTTAGTCGCCATTGATTTAGGGGCAGACACCGTTTATACCTTCGATGTTGCTCCTACTGGAAAATTAACGGAAGTAGCTGCCCTTAAAGTCCCTGCCGGCTTTGGACCACGCCACCTAGTCTTCGCCCCTAATAAACAGTATGCTTACTTAGTCGGTGAGCTTAGCAGCCAGGTAGCTACTCTTCGTTACCATGATGATGGCCACTTTGACTATCTAGGTGCACTTAAGACCATCCCCGCGGACTGGACAGAACACAACGGCGCTGCCGCTATCCGGTGCTCACAAGACGGCAAGTTTGTTTACGTTTCTAACCGGGGACACGACTCCCTGGCAGTTTTCACAGTTCAAGCAGACCACAGCCTAACCCTAAGTCAGTTAATTTCAACTGCCGGTGAATTTCCGCGGGATTTCGCCCTCGACCCTAGTGAACACTTCGTTGTAGTTGCTAACCAAAACACCGATAACGCTAGCCTATACGAACGTGATACTACTACCGGACAACTAACCTTACTTCAAGCAGACATCGCTTTACTAGAAGGTGTCTGTGTTTGCTTCGAATAAGAGTAACTTCCAAAAAGTCCTAGCTTCAATAGTTAGGGCTTTTTTTCTACTTGCTTAGAGAATATTTATTTGCTATGATAATAGCCGTTATTTACTAACACAGTGGTTCGCAATTATCCCACTAAAAAAAAACTAAGGAGCGTTTTTCATGAAAAAACTTACATTATCTGATTTAGTTAAAGCCGGTGTAGTGGCGGCTATTTATGTAGCCCTCACCTTGGTTAACCCTTTAAGCTATGGGGCTGTACAATTTAGAATTTCCGAATTTCTAAATAACCTTGCCCCCTTCAACAAGCGTTATGTTTGGGCCTTAACCATCGGCTGTGTCATCGCCAACCTCAACTCACCATTGGGGGTTTATGACGTTATCTTCGGTTCACTTGGAACATTAGTTATGACTGGGCTTAGCTACTTCTTAGCTAAAAAAGTCAAGTCAGTTCCTGCTAAATTAGCTATTACCGTCATCATCTGTACCCTCATGAGTTGGAGTGTGGCTTTAGAACTTTACCTATTAACCGATGCTCCCTTCTGGTTTACTTATCTCACCGTTGCTTTAGGTGAATTTGGAGCTTGTTTACTAGGAGCAGTTATTGTTTGGATTTTAAATACTAGAATTGATCTAAGTAAGTAAACGGAGGCTTTTATGACATTTGAAGAAGTTTTACCCCAACTAAAGGCGGGTAAAAAAGCCGTTAGGACCAAAGGCTGGTCCGGCTTTGAAGAATATATTTTTGTAGTTAGCGCTGATACTTATCAAGGCCAAGCAGTTAATCCTTATCTTATGATTAAGACTAAGGAAGAACCTAGTCTCTCCCAGTACATGCCTACTTCGTGTGACGTCTTGGCTGACGATTGGGAGCTAGTCAATGATTAACTCTTATCCTGACCTGGCTAAAAAGGTGGTAATCATTACTGGAGTGGCCTCTGGCATCGGTTATGCCCAGGCCAAAGCCTTTCTTACTAACGGCTGCCAAGTTTTCGGGCTAGATAAACAGACCACTGCCAAGATTACTGAGTTAACGGCAACTTTTGGCAGTAATTTTTTCTTCAGTCAAGTTGACGTCAAAGAAGAACACCAGCTAGAAAAGTTCGTTAAGTTAGTCCAAGCTAAATGCTCACGGATTGATATCTTGTTAAATACCGCCGGAATTTTAGATGGCTACCGTCCTAGCTTAGAAACCTCGCTAGCTTTTTTTGATGAAGTGATTGCAACCAACCTCCGGTCTGTCTTCATCTTAACTAACCTGATCTTACCCCAGATGCTAAGCCAAAAACACGGGGTAATTATTAATATGGCTTCAATCGCTGGTTTAGTAGCTGGCGGTGGTGGGGCAGCTTATACTACCGTTAAACACGGGATTATTGGCTACACTAAACAATTAACCTATGACTATGCTTCAGTCGGGATTCGCGCAAACTGCATCGCTCCCGGAGCAATTAACACCCCGATGAATGCCGCTGACTTCGCAGGTGATGGGGCTATGGCTAAAGAAGTTGCCGCCTTAACCCCGGCCAAACGTTGGGCTAACCCTGAAGAAGTCGCCAACCTTAGCCTCTTTTTAGCTGGCCAGTCTGCCGACTATATTCACGGTAGCGTACTTCCAATCGATGGTGGTTGGTTAGTGAAATAACCACAATAACGCCCGCAAACTTACGAGTAAATGTGAGTTTGCGGGCGTTATTTTTGCCTATTTTTAGTTTAAACCATCCATCTCAAAAATACCTGGACTAAGCCAAAGTATAATATCACGGACGAAACGTCACTGACGGTGGCAATCAAAGCCCCAGGAACCACGGAAGAATCAATTCCAATCCGATCCAAGCCCCATGGAACTAGACAGCCTAACAAATTAGCAGTAGCAATCGACAACATCAAGGCTAGGCCTAGCACTAAGCCTAAAAGATAGTTATGTTGCCACCAACCAGCAATCAGAGCAAAAACTAAACCAGAAGCTAACCCCACTAGGAGTCCTGCCCAAACCTCGGCTAAAATTAGCTTTCCAAAGCTTTCTGACTCGTCTTCCTTATTGGTTAACCTTCTAGCGGCCACAGCTAAACTCTGGGTCCCAGCATTACCAGCTGCCCCCATAATCATGGCGATGAAAATAATCAAGGTACTGTCATCTTGAATCAGAGCTTGATAATGTTCAATCACGACAGCCGTAGCCAAGCCTAAAATCAAAAGCCCCAAAGACCAAGGCAATCTACTCCAAGCCGCCCTAAAAGGATTAGCCGGTGTATTTTCAACATCGACCCCCGCAAAGCCAGAGTAATCTTCTGCCGATTCCTCATCAATAACATCAATGATATCATCAACGTTAATAATCCCAATCAAGGTGTCGTCAAAATCAGT
>SAMEA104315421__coassemble_1322_pt1 | contig 13134 bp, 9 predicted proteins | sample SAMEA104315421__metabat2_low_PE_055 | metagenome-assembled genome bin SAMEA104315421 (sample SAMEA104315421) | gut metagenome | biome: Monkey gut; feature: monkey-associated habitat; material: faeces | place: China | collected 2013
TAAAATTTGGAGGGCAAAGAGAATAATTTACCCTTCATTATAGATATACGCAAAAAACCGGCGATTAATTTAAAAAAGTTGCAACTTTTTTAGCCCAAATAAATCAGCACTAACAATTACCTTAATACTGGTAACTGCTAGTGCTGATTTCATTTTTCAGTTTGGTTGGCAAAGTATTGGCGGACGGCGGCTTCGTCGGCCTTGAGTTGGTCGATCAGTTCGGCAACCGAGGCAAATTTAACCATCGGCCGCAACCAGTGGTACCAAGCAACCGTGGTCTCCTGGCCGTAGACATCCTTTGCGAAGTCAAGCAGGTAGATTTCAACCGTCAGATCAAAATTGTCCCCGAAGGTTTCGTTATAGCCAACCGAGGCCATTCCTAGATAGGTTTGCCCCAACAAGTTCACCTTGGTGGCATAAACCCCCGGTGCGGGCAGGTGCTGGCTGGAATCAATTTCAAGGTTAATGGTTGGAAAGCCGATGGTCCGCCCCCGGGCAAAGCCGTGGACGACTAGCCCCTTGGTTTGGAAGGGGTAGCCTAAGAGCTCGTTAGCCTGGTCAACTTGGCCTTGGTCTAGGTAGGTGCGGATGGCAGTTGAACCGACCTTGCTGGTACTCCCCGCCAAAACCAGGTGGTCAACCGCCACGATGTCAAACCGCCCTTGAGCAAAGCTTGGCAAAGTCTCCATATTGGCTAGTTCCTTTTTACCGTAAGTATAGTCTTGACCGGCTACGACTACCTGGGCGGACAGGCCGACCATATACTTGTCCACAAATTCTTGCGGGCCCATAAAGGCTAAGTGCTCATCGAAGGTCACCACGTAGGCGATGTCGGCGCCTAACTGTTCAAACAGCTCCAGCTTGCGCGCAAGTAAGGTGAGATACAAAGCCGGCTTAGGGTTTGGTTGATACATTAACTTGGGCTGGCGGTCAAAGGTCATCACCGCTAACTTTAACCCCCGTTCACGGGCAATTTTTTTAGCGGTTTTAATTACCTTTTGGTGGCCTAAATGAACCCCGTCAAAAAAGCCCAACGCTAAGACACAACCGGTCGCTGGAATTTTGCTTGGGTCGTAAGGTTCGCTTAACTTAATAATCTCCACGATGTTCACCTCAACTTAAATCAATCATTTGCTCTGGTTGGTAGCGGGCCTTTTGCTCATTATACTTGTAAACCGCCCGGGCCTTGCCTTGATACATCAAGACTAACTTAGGGACAACTTGGCCGTTGTTGACGTAGTTAGGTGCCAGAAAACCCCCGTTTTTCACGAAGGCCCACTGCTTTTCGCTTAGCTCATGGTGGGCAAAAGCTGCTAAGGCATGATCAACCGGAGCTAAAACTTGGGCTAAATCCTCTGCGCTTAAAGTTGCAAGCTGGGCGAGGCTGACGGCTTGGCCAATCATAAAGCCACCACTTTTTAAGCGGGTTAAATCTGACATGACCGCCGGGACCCCAAGCTTTTTGCCCAGGTCAACGGCCAAGGTTCTGACGTAGGTCCCCTTACCGCAGCCAACCTCAAAGTAAATAGTCTGCTGGCCACGTTGTTCATCAAAGCTACTTGGCTTAGTTTGCTTGAAGTAGTCAACGTGAATTTGGCGCTTAGGCCGCACTACTTCTTCGCCCTTTCTGGCGTAGTCATAAAGACGGCGACCATTGACCTTGATGGCCGAGTACATGGGCGGAATCTGAATTAAATCCCCACACAAAGCCTGCATGGCCTGGTCAATTTCTTGGTCACTAAAAGGGCGGATCAAGCGTTGTTGTTCAACAACTGCCCCGTCTAGATCCTCGGTTTCAGTCGCAAAGCCCAGGATAATTTGGCCCATGTAAACCTTGCCCGAATCCATCAGGTAGTTAACTACCTTGGTGGCTTTACCCACACAGATTGGTAAGACCCCGTCCACATTGGGGTCAAGCGTGCCACTGTGACCAACCCGCCTGGTCTTGAAAAGCTTGCGGCACTTAAAGACCGCATCGTTACTGGTCATGCCCCGCTCTTTATATAAAGCTAATATTCCGTCCATAAAATCCCTCTCAGTTTGTAATTTAGTTCCATTATAAAAGGGAGTTTACACTTCTGCAAACTCCCTTTGGCCTAGAAGCGGTCTTCTTGGCGTAATTTGTTTAATAATTCGTCGATATGGTCGCCATAACGCACTGATTTATCTTGTTCAAATTTCAACTCGGGGGTTACGTAAATCGTCAAACGTTTGCCCAATTCGCCCCGGATTAAACCGGATGCCTTGTCGAGCCCCTGTTGAGTCTTCTTAGCGTCTGAAGCTAAATCCGACAAGATACTGTAATAAATCGTGGCGTGTTGTAAGTCACCCGTAACATCAACGCCGGTAATGGTTACCCCACTCACACGCGGATCTCTGACCCGTTTTTTTAGGATATCATTTACCTCGCGTTGAATTTCTTGGGCGAGGCGGCCGACCCGAAAGTTCTGTGCCATCTCAATTCCCCTTTTCTTTAGTCGACTGGAACTTCTTCCATGATGTAGGCTTCGATTTGGTCGCCGACCTTAATGTCGTTATACTTTTCAATCATTAAGCCACATTCAAAACCTTGTTTAACTTGCTTAACGTCATCTTTGAAGCGTTTCAAGGAAGCGAGCTTTCCTTCGTAAATAACGATTCCGTCCCGAATTAAGCGGACGCCTGAATCACGTTGGATGTAACCGTCTGTGACGTAACCACCACCGATAGTTCCAAGCTTAGACACCTTGTAAGTTTCCCTGATTTCCACTTGGCCAGTAACCTTTTCTTCGTAAACTGGTTCAAGCATCCCCTTCATCGCCGTTTCGATTTCGTCGATAGCCTTGTAAATAACGTTGTGTAAGCGAATATCAACCTTATCTGCTTCGGCTTGGACCTTAGCTTGAGGAGTTGGGCGGACGTTAAAGCCAACGATAATGGCGTTAGAAGCTTCAGCTAAGGTAACGTCACTTTCGTTAATGGCCCCAACAGCTTGGTGAATGATGTTAACCCTTACCCCTTCAACTTCAATCTTATTGAAGGATTGGGCAATGGCTTCAACAGACCCTTGCACGTCGGCCTTAATAATGACCGCAACTTCTTTCATGTCACCTTGCTTCAAGGTATCAAACAAGTTGTCCAAAGTAACGTGGTTCTTTTGGCTTCTTTCCTTCATCAAGGCCCGTTTTGCCCGTTCTTCCCCGGCAGCTCTGGCTGTCTTTTCATCTTCAAAGACTAAGAAGCGGTCCCCAGAAACTGGGACGTCGTTTAAACCAGTGATTTCAACTGGAGTAGCTGGGGTTGCCTTCTTGATATCATGGCCCCGTGCGTCAAGCATGGTCCGCACCCGACCGAAGGTATTTCCGACCACGATTGGGTCACCGACATGTAAGGTCCCGTGTTGAACTAAGAGGGTAGCAACTGAACCCTTCCCCTTATCTAAGCGGGCTTCGATTACGGAACCGGCTGCCCGTTGGTCTGGGTTAGCCTTTAATTCTAGGATTTCTGCTTCTAATAAAATCATGTCGAGCAGTTCGTCTAAGTTCTTGTTAAACTTAGCGGAAATTTCAACGAAGATGGTATCGCCACCCCAGGCTTCTGGAATCAATTCGTATTCGGATAATTGTTCCATGACGTGGTTAGGGTTAGCCCCTGGCTTATCAATCTTGTTAACTGCTACAATGATTGGCACTCCGGCAGCCTTAGCGTGGTTAATGGCTTCGACTGTTTGTGGCATTACCCCGTCATCGGCCGCAACCACTAAGACGGTAATATCGGTAATGTTAGCTCCGCGAGCCCGCATGTCAGTAAAGGCAGCGTGACCTGGTGTATCTAAGAAGGTGATAATCTTATCGTTATGTCTTACTTGGTAAGCCCCAATGTGTTGGGTAATCCCCCCAGCTTCACCTGCGGTAATGTGGGAGTGACGTAACTTGTCCAACAAGGTCGTCTTCCCGTGGTCAACGTGACCCATGATGGTCACAACCGGTGGCCGGGCTTGTAAGTTGTCCGTACTTTGAGCTTCTTCTTCAAAGAACTTGTCGATATCAGCAACATCGACTTCAACTTTTTCTTCTGCTTCGATACCATAGTCGGCAGCTAATAATTCAATTGTATCCTTATCAAGGGATTGGTTTTGGTTAACCATTACCCCCATCATAAAGAGCTTCTTGATAATTTCAGCTGGTTCTCTGTGAATTTTCTTCGCAATATCTGCTACGTTCATTCCCACCGTGTAAACAAGTACTTCTGGCAACGGCTTGTTCTTTCTTGCTGGTACAGCCGGCTTGGTATTTTTGTTTCTGTTATTCCGGTTATTCTTCTTATTGTTACGGTTGTTTTTCTTACCATTAAAGCGATTATTGTTATTATTGTTGCGTTGCTTCTTGTTATTGTTCGAAGCATTACCGCCCTTGTTTGTTTGTTTCTTTTTGTCCATATTCTTCCCTGAATGCCTTTCGTTAGTTTTCGCGGCTGACTTAGCCTGGTCAACATTTTGGGAGTGGGGCTTTTTTGTGTGGGCCTGCTTTACTTCAGGCTGCGACTGCATTTTGGTGGTTGGTTTAGCTTGTTTACTAAATGCCGCGCGTAACTGCCGTTCTTCGTTTTCGCCTACCGTCGACATGTGACTCTTGGTTGGAAAACCCTTTTCTTGTGCTAACTTAACTAGTTCCTTACTTGCAACGTTAAGTTCCTTAGCTATTTCATAAATATGTTTTTTACGCATACATTCCGCCTCCTTGGAAAGTCGACTAACCTTAGGCCTAGGTTAGTCTAACTCACCTAGGCTAAAAGTTGTCGCATCTTCTTGCTAAAACCAAGATCAGTGACAGCAATCAACGAGCGCTTTTGCCCGATTGCAATACTTAACTCCAACTGGCTAAAGTCGCTACTTAAAGCCACGCCATAAGATTGGCACTTGTCACTAATCTTCTTGTGGGTACTTTGCCCCCCGTCACTGGCGATAAAAACCAGGTAGGCTTTCTTGGCCCGGACCTGCTTTAACACTAATTGTTCACCAGTCACTAACTTGTTTGCTCTTTGAGCTAATCCCAATAAATTTAAAACTTTCTGCCTATTTTCCATTTCCAAATAACTCTTGTCTTGCCACCTGGTGGTCAACATAAGCAACTAATTCATCATAAAACTCCGGCTTGATTTTGATGCCAAAAGCCTTGTCAAAGGTCCGTTCCGCTTGAGCTTTCTTAGCGATTGCGACGTCTAAGAAAATGTAAGCACCCCGCCCAGCCTTCTTGCCGGTTGGGTCGATGCTAACTTCGTTTTCCTTGTTTTTCACAATCCGAACGAGTTCTTTTTTAGGCTTCATTTCTCCGGTCACAATGTCTTTTCTCATTGGTACCTTTCTTTGTGCCATGTCTATCACCCTTTCAAAAATTATTCTTCGTCTAAATCACTGGCTGGTGCTGCTAACTCTGGGTCAACTGCATCTACTTGTTCTTCTGAAGCACTAACTTCCTCAGCCGGCGCCTGTGCTAACTGAGCTTGTAATTCTTCGTAGTCAGATTCTGACTTGATGTCAATCTTGAAGCCAGTTAAACGGGCAGCTAAGCGCGCATTTTGCCCCCGCTTACCGATTGCAAGTGAAAGTTGGTTGTCAGGCACAACCACCGTGCAAGCCCGGTCGTTTTCAGGGTCAAAGTGAACGGCCACTACTTCGGCTGGGTTTAGGGCGTTGGCAATAAATTCAGCGTTGTCTTCACGCCATTCAACGATGTCCATGTTTTCACCCTTAAGTTCGTTAACGATGGCTTGAACCCGTTCCCCCTTAGGTCCCACGCAAGTTCCGACTGGGTCAACGTTGTCGCTATGTGAACGAACTGCGACCTTAGCCCGGTCCCCAGCTTCACGGGCGATTGAAACAATTTCTACGGTTCCATCAAAGATTTCAGGAATTTCTTGTTCAAATAACCGCCGTAATAAGTCTGGGTGGGAACGGCTAACGTAAACTTGGGGACCCTTGGCAGAGTTTTCCACCTTGTAAATGTACACCTTAATCTTATCGTGTGGTGAGTACTTTTCGCCAGGAATTTGATCTTGGTGGGAGAGCACGGCTTCGACTTTACCAAGGTTAACGTAGATGTAACGACTATCGTGGCGTTCTACTTCCCCAGTAACGATTTCCTTTTCATATTCAATGTATTGGTTGTAAATATTAGTCCGTTCTTCTTCGCGAACCCGTTGCATTACCACTTGCTTGGCAGTTTGAGCAGCAATTCGACCGAAGTCTTTAGGAGTTACTTCAAACTTGATTGTGTCTCCAATTTCATAGGCCTTATTGATGTCTAAAGCATCCTTTAAGCTTACTTCCAAGCGGGAATCAAAGACTTCGTTAACTACTTCTTTAACCGCATAAACCTTGATGTTACCCCGAGTCCGGTCAAATTCAACTTCAACGTTGTGGGCTTGCCCGTAGTTGCGCTTGTAAGCAGATACCAAAGCTTGTTCTAAAGCTTCAATCACTACTTCTTTTTTCACACCTTTTTCAACTTCAAGTGCATCTAATGCATTTAGCAATTCCTTACTCATATTTCTACTCCTTAAAATTAAAATCTAAAATTTAATGGCTAAGCGAGCCTTAGCAACTTGTTTACGTGGAATAATTACTTCTTTTTGCCGCGTCTTATCCATATATTCAAGGGTTAATTCGTCAGCAGTCACCTTTCTTAAATAGCCTTCATAAACCTTATGACCATTAAGTTGTTGGTACAAAGAAACATTAACATACTTATCAACAGCCCGCATGTAATCTGCTTCTTTCTTTAAGGGCCGTTCTGCCCCTGGAGAAGAAACTTCTAAATAATAGGCTTGTGGAATAGGATCTGGGTCGCAGTTATCAAGCCGCTCCCCTAATTCATCACTGATTAACACACATTCGTCAATTGTAATTCCGCCTGGCTTATCGATGAAAACACGTAAATACCAGCTCTTACCTTCCTTAACAAATTCAACATCTACTAATTCAAAGTGATGACTGGCTAAAATTGGTTCAACCAAGTCAGTTACTGTCTCCACAACGCTACTCACACATTTACCTCCTTAAAGCTTTTCGGCACTAAAAATCTTATTCCAATAAAAAGAGTGAGCATCACTGCCCACTCATACAGAGTATTTATGTTATCAGTATAGCATGTTTTTCTTACTCTTTCAAATATTATTGAAAAGCAAGTAAAACTTTTCACTTAGCTTAGAAAAGATTTTCGAACAGGTCTAACTGGTTAGAATCAGGCAGGTCGTCTAAGACGTTATTAACCGTCATAAACTCAATTAAACTGCTGGAAACCTTGCCCCGTTTAGATAAGTCTTCCTTAGATAAAAACTCGCCTTCCTCTCTGGCGGCCACGATTTGCTTGGCTACGTTTAAACCTAGACCAGGGATGGCTGTAAACGGTGCTAACAAGTCGTTACCGTCAATTAACCAGTCGGAAGCGGCCGAGCGTTTTAGGTCAACCATTTTAAACTTATGTCCCCGCTCTAGCATTTCATTGGCTAATTCGAGCACGGTTAGGAGGTTCTTTTCCTTAGCCGAAGCTTCGTTACCCTTATCGTTGATTTCTTTCATCCTGGCTTTCACAGTTTCCTTACCATGAGCCATCGCCACTAAGTCAAAGTCGTCGGCCCGCACTGAGAAGTAAGCTGAATAATAAACCAGTGGGAAATAAACCTTAAAGTAGGCAATCCGCAAGGCCATTAAAACGTAGGCGGCGGCGTGGGCCTTAGGGAACATGTACTTGATTTTCAAGCAAGCCCCGATATACCACTCTTCGACGTTAGCTTCCCGCATTTGGGCTTGCCAATCATCAGGAATCCCCTTGCCTTTCCGCACGCTTTCCATAATCTTAAAGGCAATGTCAGATTCAACCCCATAGTGAATCAAGTCCATCATGATGTCGTCCCGACAACCGATAACTTTCGCCATGGTAATCGTACCGCTCTTAATCAATTCTTCCGCGTTACCTAACCACACGTCCGTCCCGTGTGACAAACCAGAAATCTTGAGGAGTTCTGCAAAGGTAGCTGGGTGGGTTTCCTCTAACATCCCCCGTACAAAGCGGGTCCCAAATTCGGGTACCCCTAGCGTCCCAATCTTTGATTGAATCTGCTCGGGCGTCACCCCTAAGGACTCGGTCCCAGAAAAGAGCGCCATTACCCCGGGGTCGTCGGTAGGAATCGTCTTAGGATCAATCCCCGATAAATCTTGCAACATCCGGATCATGGTCGGGTCATCATGACCTAAGATATCAAGTTTCAAGATGTTATCGTGAATCGAGTGGAAATCAAAGTGGGTCGTCCGCCAAGCCGCCGTCAAATCATCGGCCGGGTACTGAATCGGGGTAAAGTCGTAAATTTCCATCGTGTCTGGCACAACCAAAATTCCGGCCGGGTGTTGGCCGGTAGTCCGCTTGACCCCGGTTGCCCCCTTAGCCAGGCGGTCGACTTCGGCGGTGTTAAAGACCTGCTCGGTATCGCGTTCGTAGGCCTTAACGTAACCATAGGCCGTCTTATCGGCCACGGTGCCAATCGTTCCGGCCCGGTAAACGTTGTTTTCACCAAACAAGACCTTGGTGTAGTTATGAGCGATAGGCTGGTAGTCCCCGGAGAAGTTCAAATCGATATCGGGCACCTTATTTCCCTTAAAGCCCAGGAAGGTTTCAAAGGGGATATCCTGCCCATCTTTAATTAAGAGGGTCTGACAGTTAGGACAATTCTTATCCGGTAAGTCATAACCTGACCCGTACTCACCCTTAGTATAAAATTCTGAGTACTGACAGTTAGGACAGCGGTAGTGAGGTGGCAGGGGGTTAACCTCCGTAATTCCGGTCATAGTAGCCACTAAACTAGAACCAACCGACCCCCGTGACCCTACCAGGTAACCATCCTTGTTGGACTTGTACACCAATTTTTGCGAAATTAGGTAGATAACGGCAAACCCGTTACCAATGATTGATTTTAATTCCTTATCAACCCGGGCTTGCACTAAGTCTGGCAAGGGATCACCATAAAGTTCCTTAGCCTTATTAATGGTCAAATCCCTTATCTGCTCGTTAGCTCCCGGCATGTTGGGCGTATATAGCTTGTCTTTAACAGGCGAAATTTCTTCGCACCAAGAAACCACCTCGTTAGGCGCAGTCACAACTACTTCCTTAGCTAACTCTTCGCCTAAAAAAGCAAAATCAGCTAGCATCTCGTCGGTAGTCCTAAAGTGGGCGTCAGGCAATTTCTTCAACCGGTTCAGTCTGTTTGCCCCCCCTTGGGAGTGGATTAAAATCTTGCGGTAAATGGCGTCTTCTGGATTTAGGAAGTGGACGTCACCACTAGCAACTACCGGGATGTTTAACTCATGCCCGAGTTTAACCATGTTTTGAATGATTTCTTCTAACTGGGCGTTATCTTTAACTAACTCTTTTTCCAGCAAGGGTTCGTATAAGGCCTTGGGTTGGATTTCCAGGTAGTCGTAGGCCTGGGCCTTTTGGCGGGCAATCGCATAGCCTTTTTGCATCATAGCCGTAAATACTTCCCCGTCCGCACAAGCCGACCCCACGATTAAACCCTCCCGGTACTTAGCCAAGACCGAGCGGGGAATTCTTGGCACCCGGTAAAAATACTGGGTCATCCCCTCCGAGGCCAGTTTAAAGAGGTTCTTTAAGCCGGCCTGGGTTTTAGCGATAATCGTCGCGTGGAAGGGGTGCTCATTTTTGTAGGCATCATGTTCACCCATATGGTCGTTGAGTTGGTTGTGGAACTTAATGTCATAGTTGGCCTCCGCGTCCTTTAGCATCGCGTAGTAAATATAACCGGTTGCTTCGGCATCGTAAATCGCCCGGTGGTGGTGTTCTAATTGTACGTTGAGCTTTCTAGCCAGCGTATCCAAGGTAAAGCGCTTCATTTCCGGATATAAAAACCGCCCTAAAGGCAAAGTATCAATCCAGGGTTGGCTGATTTCTGGTAAATGGTGGCGGCTATAGCCCGTATTCATGAAGTCCACGTCAAAGGTGGCATTGTGCCCTACAATCACACAACCCTCACAGAAGGTTTGGAACAGTTTAAAGACTTCTTCTTCAGTTTTAGAGCCCTTAACCATTTCATCGGTAATACTGGTTAACTCGATGGTCGTCTTAGAGAGGGGGTGACCTGGGTCAATGAATTCCTCGAAGCGGTCGATAACTTCGCCGTCCTTCATTTTAACGGCAGCTAGTTCAATCACCTTATCGTAATTAGCCGATAACCCAGTTGTTTCCGTATCGAAGATGACATAGGTCGCACTCTTTAGGTCGACTTTAGCTTCATTATAAGCAATCGGGGTCCCATCTTCGACTAGGTTAGCTTCCACCCCATATAAGATCTTAACCCCGTGCTTTTGGCCAACACTATGGGCTTCCGGAAAGGCCTGGAGGGTCCCGTGATCCGTAATGGCGATTGCCTTTTGGCCCCACTTAGCCGCTTGGGCCACGTAATCAGAGATGCTGTTGGTTGCATCCATCATACTCATATTGGAATGAAGGTGTAATTCAGCACGCTTTTCATCTGCAGGCGCACTATCTACTCGCTTAGCGTGTTTAACCTCCTGTAAGTCATAGGCGTTAACCGTCAGGTCGTGGATGAAGCTATCTTCCTGCACGCTACCACGAACCCTAACCCACATACCGGTTTTAAAGGCCGCAAAGAAGGCCTTATCCTCATCGGTCCGCGAAAATTTCTTAACGATAAATGAGGAGGTATAATCTGTCACCTTTAAGGTTAACAATTGGCGTTCCGACTTAAATTCCCGGACTTCCTTGTCAAAGACATACCCTTCAATTACCACCGACCGCTCTTCTTCCGTAATTTCTACCATTGGTCGAATTGGCAGGTCGGAACTAATAGCCTTGCCCATGAGTAGCGGGCCTTCGCCGGTAACCGGAGCCGGTTCTTGTTTGGTCTGCTTCTTCTTGGCATTTTGCTTTTGAATGGCTTCGACCGCCCGCTTAGTTAGCTCCGCGTCACTTAGGGCCTGCTTTTGTTTGAATTCCTCAATTTTGGCCTGACTCTTGGTTTCATCTAATAATACATTCAAATTAAACTTGGGAAAACCTAGGTTTTGGTAAGTCGCCTCAATCTTTCCCAGGGCTTCATTTTTTAAGAAGTTTTGCAACAACTCATTTTCGGCTAGTAAAACCACCCGCTTACCATCTACATACGGGGGCTTATTCTTAGCCAAACTTACTTGCAAGGGCGAGTTTAGCCCACTATTTTGGGCAACCCATTGCCAGTAGTCACCTAACTTACCAGCCTCTAGTTGCTCGCTAGTGGTCCGAAATGCCAGGCTTACGCTCGCAATTTCCTTAAAGGCTAACTCGATGTGGTTTTTTAAATCGATAAAGGTTGCATAAGGCAAGACCGCCTCTAAGCCGATATAAAAATCCCACCGGCGTGATTTAGTGTGAACCACGACTTTATCAATCACAGCCCCTTCAAAATAGCTTTGCTCACTTTCATTGGGCTGCCACTTAATTTGTTCAAGTAATTTTTCAAATAACTCTGCTTTTGTGAGTGCCACTTGTTTATCCTTTCTTGACCAAAAACACCTAGTGCCATGAACTTCATTGCCGCTAGGTGTTTTACTTAGTTATTAGTCGGCATTATTTGCCAATAGAATATTGAGTGTGTTTAACAACTCATCTTGCTTAATTTCAACGGTTTCGCCACTTTGACGTAACTTGATTTCGACAATACCTTCGCTAGCCTTCTTACCAACGGTAATCCGCACTGGCAAACCAATCAAGTCAGAGTCGGCAAATTTTACCCCTGGCCGTTCGTTACGGTCGTCTACCAAGACACTGTAACCAGCTGCTTCTAAGGTGGCAGTCAATTCTTGGGCTAGCTTAGCCTGCTCTGCTTTTTTCATGTTGATTGGCACAACGTGAATATCAAATGGGGCGATTTCCTTAGGCCAAATCATTCCGTGTTCATCGCAGTGTTGTTCCACAATCGCTGACAGCAAACGTGAAACTCCAATCCCGTAACACCCCATGATGATTGGCTTTTGGCGCCCATTTTCATCAAGAATTTGGGCATCCATTGCTTCTGTATACCGGGTCCCTAGCTTAAAGATGTGCCCAATTTCAATTCCGCGGGTAAACTTCAAAGTACCTTGGCCATCAGGACTGAGTTCGCCTTCGTTAACCGTCCGTAAGTCCACGAATTCATCGACTTTAAAGTCACGGTTCAAGTTAACATTAATATAGTGATATCCATCTTCATTAGCACCAACACTTGCATTAGCCATGGCCTTAACGTCTAAGTCAGCCAAGACTTGCAAGTCTTCAGAAATACCGACCGGTCCAAGTGAACCAAAGTCAGCTCCTAAGTATTGTTTAGCTTCATCATTTGTAGCTGGGCGTAAGCGGTCAGCACCTAAGAAGTTAGTCAACTTAACTTCGTTTAGCTGATCATTACCGCGGAGTAGTACTACCACTAGCTTATCATCAGCCACGTAAAGTAAGGTCTTGATTGTATTTTCAGGCTTAGTCTTTAAGAAGGCTGCCACTTCATCAATCGTCTTGCAGCCTGGTGTTTCCACCTTGGTCAATTCCTTAGGAATTTCGTGGGATGGTTGCAAGGTCCGCTTGTTTTGGGCCATTTCTAAGTTAGCTGCATAGTCACTACCATCGGAGTAAACAACCGTATCTTCACCGATTGGGGCAATCGCCATAAATTCCTTGGAGTCATTTCCGCCCATGGCGCCAGCGTCCCCAATAATGCTACGGTAATTTAACCCCACCCGGTCAAAGATGTTTTGGTAAGCCACATCCATATCCCGGTAAACCTTGTCCAAGCTATCCATGTCAGCGTGGAAGGAGTAGGCATCCTTCATCAAGAATTCCCGGCCCCGCAGCAAACCAAAGCGTGGCCGATTTTCGTCCCGGTACTTCATTTGAATTTGGTATAAAGTAAGGGGCAATTTCTTATAGGACTTGATTGCATCCTTAACAATCGTAGTCATAGTTTCTTCGTGGGTAGGTCCGAGGATAAAATCTCTTTCGTGCCGGTCCTTTAACTTAAACAAGTTAGGCCCATACGATTCGTAGCGCCCAGATTCTTGCCATAATTCAGCCGGTAGTACTGCCGGTGTCAACATTTCCACCGCGTCAATTTTAT
>SAMEA104315421__coassemble_1324_pt1 | contig 13101 bp, 10 predicted proteins | sample SAMEA104315421__metabat2_low_PE_055 | metagenome-assembled genome bin SAMEA104315421 (sample SAMEA104315421) | gut metagenome | biome: Monkey gut; feature: monkey-associated habitat; material: faeces | place: China | collected 2013
ATGCATGGCAATTTACGCCTAAGTTGCTAGGATATAACCTAGACGGTTCAATCACTGTGACTGAGAACGCAAATCAGCTTCTGAGTGGTCCGACTCCTATTGTGTCACAACAACCAGCTCCAGCCCCTAAACCACAACAACAGACAGATAGCTGGGTAGATGATTTAGGTGTGAAGTGGTACAAAGAAACCGGCCAATTCACAATCACAGACCCTAGTGGTATTTGGCTGCGCTGGGGTGCAACTACACAGTCGGCAAAGATTGCTGCATTGCCACAAGGTTCAGTAGTTAAATATGATGCTTACTGCTATAGTGGTGGCTATGTTTGGATTCGGCAACCACGGAGCGGTGGTCAGTTTGCTTACTTGCCAACGGGGCGAGAAGTGAACGGTAAACGCCAGGACTACTGGGGTAAATTTGAATAAATAGGTAAAGGCACACTGGTCAGATGACTGGTGTGCCTTTTGTTTATGTAAATATGTAAATAAAAAAGCAGATGTGGTAGCAAGCGACCAAACATCTGCAAAATACACAAAAAATTCAACTTTTGCATAAAATGAATATGGTTATTTTTAGTCAAAATTTCAGTGCAAATTTATTTGCACTCCGTTTGCACTAACACACTTAAACCCTTGATACAGAAGCACTTTTTATACCGATCACCGGTATTTTTAGAAACCGTTAGAAACAGTAAAGTCCGAGAAATCGGGCTTTTTTCTTTGCAGTTACAGTTAAAAACAGTTAGAAATCGTGAAGTATTTGCAATTTATTTGCAATCTGCTTATTTTGACTGGCTTCGTATTTTTTAAAAATTGTTGTCCAAAAAGTTGTCCACAGATAATTGCTAGTAGCAACTGGTGACATTTTTAATAACGGACGGAGTAGAGAAAGACACTAAAGGAACAGCAAACTAAATAGCATTCAGTCAGTGAAATGGCTGAATGCTATTTTTAGCTATAGACCTAGGATATTTAAGTAGTCTTTGGCAAAATAAGAGTTTTTACTATAAACGAGATAAATTGGATGGGTAATATTCAGGTTTTCAATTTTAAGTGGGATTAACCGCTTAGTAGCTAATTCTTGTTTAGCAACAGTTTGATAGATAAAACTAATTCCTAATCCCTTTAAGAGCAATGCCTTAATGGCGGTGGGACTTCCAACTTGATAGTTAAATTTAAAGTCACTGGGAGTAAAGTTGTGGGAAGCTAAAATGGTCTTGAAAATATTATATGAACCTGATCCTTCTTCGCGATAAATGATGGGATAGTCAAGTAAATCACTGAAGCGGTACGTTTGCTTAGCGTTAAGACCAAGTAAGGGTGAACAGACGGGGATGAATTTTTCTTCGGTAATAATGTGACTGGAAAATTTTTCCTTAGGGAAATTACCTTCTATCAAGGCAAAATCAACTTTACCAGCTTGAATTAACTCAAGACAGAGTTTGGTATTAGCAATTTTACAGTTGAGCTTTGCAAAGGTATTATTTGCTTGGATTTTAGCGATAATATTAGGAGTAATTTCATTTGCAAGTGACATAGTCGTGGCAAGTGTTAGGCTGGTTTGCAAACTGCTAGGGTGGTGAAGGTTAGTGATGAATTTATCAGTTTGAACCTTTAATGACTGAACATAAGTGAGCAATTTTTCCCCTTCGCAGGTTAATTTTAGCTGGCGGTTGTGGTAAGTAAATAGTTTAACACCTAGTTCATTTTCCAGGTTGGTAAGTTGTTGTGAAACAGCTGGTTGGCTGATAAAGAGTTGTTTAGCCGCCTTTGTATAAGAGCCTAGCTGTGCCACTTTAATAAAAGTAAGGTATTTTTGTTCTAACATTTTCACACTTCCATAATTTTTACTTATGTATATATCTTAATTCATTATTTTTACTTATACAATTTTTTTGTTAAGATAATTTTAGTAATTAAAACGAGGAGGAGAAAAAAGATGGCGCAATTAGTTAAAACTAAGAGTTTTTGGTTGGCAATTTTAACCACCTTGATGTGTTCATTAGGGGGCTTGTTTTTATCTAAATTACCTTACCTCAGTTTAATAGGTGCTCTGGTAATTTCTTTATTGTTAGGAATGTTCTTACAAGTTAGCCCTAAGGTGGTGGCGGAGACTAAAGGCGGGATAGGTTTTATCTCAAATAAATTTTTACGATTAGGGATTATCTTGTTAGGATTTAAGTTGAACTTGATGACCTTAATTAATGCTGGGGTTAAGACAATCACCTTAGCAATAGTGGTAGTAACTTTTACAATCTATTTAACCTATTATCTCTGTCATAAATTTGGGGCCGAAAAGGAACTAGCTTTACTGACAGCCTGTGGATGCGGAATTTGTGGTGCTGCAGCCGTTATGGGGGTTTCACCACAGTTAGAGGATTCAGACTTATCTGCTGAGCGGAAACGAGAAAATGAAGTTTTAGCAGTGGCTGTTGTCTGCGTAATGGGAACCTTTTTCACCCTAGTTGAAATTTTCTTAAAACCCCTACTAGGCTTAGATGCAACTCAGTTTGGGACAGTAGCGGGAGGCTCTTTACATGAGATTGCTCACGCGGTTGCTACTGGTGGTGCAGGTGGTTCTGTAAGTTTGCAGGCTGCCTTACTAATGAAATTATCACGGGTCTTATTATTGGCGCCGGTGGCTTTAATTGTCGGAATTTGGTATCAAAAAACAAGTAAGGTTACTAATCAGAGCCAAACTAAAAAGAAACTTCCAATTCCATGGTTCATGGGAGGCTTCATTTTAGCAAGCGTGGCAGGAACATTTTTACCATTTAACCAAGCTATGCTTGATTTCTTAGTTCAAGCTGCTTACCTATTTTTAGGAATGGCAATGGCAGCTTTAGGGATGAGCGTTAACTTTAGAGTTATCGCTCAAAGAGGGCGCAGTGTTTTTGCGGCAGCTTTTATTAGTTCGAGTGCACTCTTAGTGTTAGTAACGATTGTAAGTAAATTGTTCTTTTAAGCTAATCTAGTATAAATAGTCGGTCTTTTCTACGTGAAAGGACCGGCTATTTTTAAGCTTCTGTAAAAAAATTACAAAAAGTATGAAAAATATATTTACTTACTAAAAATAAGTGTTATAATAAAAACATAGTTAAGAAAAGACAGATACAGAGGAGAGATAAAATGTCAAATTCAGTTATTAATGATTTAAAGAAGCGTCGTTCAATTTATGCTTTAGGTGAAAATGTTAAGCAAAGTCCAGCCGAATTAGCAACAGTAATCAAGGATGCAATTAAGCACTCACCAACAGCCTTTAATAGCCAAACTGTTCGGGCCGTAATTTTATTTGGTGATAAGTCAAACAAGGTTTGGGATATTGTTGAAAAGCGGCTTGAATCTGAAGTACCTAACGAAGAAGCTTTCAAGAAGACTCAAGAAAAGATTGCTACTTTCAGAGCTGGTTTTGGAACCATTCTTTACTTCACAGATACAGATGTTGTTAAGAATTTAGAAGAAAACTTCCCATTGTACGCTGCTAACTTCCAAGATTGGTCAGAACAAGCTATTGGTGGGGCTCAACAAGCGGTTTGGGTTGCTTTGGCTAACGAAGGTGTTGGTGCGTCATTACAACACTACAACCCATTAATCGATGAAATGATTGCTAAGGAATTTAATATTCCTGCTAACTGGAAGTTACGTGCCCAAATGCCATTTGGTTCTATTGAAGCTCCTGCTGGCGAAAAGGAATTCATGGCAGATGAAGACCGCTTCCGCGTTGAAGAATAAGAGCGCAGCTTTAATTAAATAAGTTTTTCACTGGTATTTGACCGGAAATAAGAGGGTCCTAAGAAATATTCTTAGGATCTTTTTTAGTTTAAATATAAAAATTTCGATAAAATGTGGTAAAATAATAATTGAAAACGCTTTATATTGAAACTGTAAAAGTTAGGAGTGGTTGTGATGAGTACGCAAGGATGTTTTGCTGAAACTGAAATTAGAAAAGCTAACCCAATTTTTTCACAAGTTAGAACGACTGTTGAGACAGCCTTTTATGCTAACAATATGGTTGCTGTCAATGATGTGGCAACTGCTTATAAATTAGCCGCTGCTAATCCAACGACAATTGTAACAGATTTGCCGATTATACATACAACTGAATTAGGCTTACCCGCAGATGCTAAAATGTTGGTAGATAATCATGGGGCAGTTGTGGGGAGGACTGCAGCTGCGCGTCATTTAATAGATGACCCTAAGGAAAATCCTGAAGAGCTAATTAAGGTTTTGCGGGATGCACTTTATGAGGGTTCCAAGCGTAAGTTCTATAAGACTCAAGTAGTAGTGGGACTAGATAAGGACTTTATGCTTAAAGCCCATTTAGCGGTTCCTGTTGGCTTTGAGATGAACCTCTTGTCGTATCTACTCAATTTCCAAGCAATTAACGAAGAGTATCAAGAACTATATGCTAATTCAAAAAAGTATCCAGAAGGGGATATCTATCTGTACGCAGACCCAGAGTGGCAAAATGACAAGTATCCTAATGGGTTGGTAATTATTGATGCTAAGCATAATGTGGCCGCCGTTTTAGGGTTACGTTACTTTGGGGAACTTAAGAAGGGAACGCTAACCTTGGCATGGGCAACCGCCCACCGTAATGGTTATACAGCCTGTCACGGTGGGGCTAAGGCCTTTCACTTCAAGGATAAGCCTGACAAAGTTTTTGCTTTTTATGGCTTATCCGGTTCAGGTAAATCAACGCTAACTCATGCTAAGCATGGCGGTAAGTATGATATTACCGTCTTGCATGATGATGCGTTTGTAATTTCACGACAAGACGGTTCGTCAGTAGCACTAGAACCAGCATACTTTGATAAAACTAATGATTACCTACCTGGTACCAGGGAAACAACTTACTTCACGACGTTAATGAATGTCGGGGTAACGCTTAACAAAGAAGGCAAGAAGGTATTAGTCACAGAAGATTTGCGGAATGGTAATGGGCGGACTATTAAGTCGCGCTACTCATCCCTAAATCGAGTTGATAAAGAGGCTAGTCCGATGGACGCTATCTTTTGGATTATGAAGGATGATAGTTTACCACCAATTGTAAGGCTAGAAAATCCAACTACAGCGGCGACCTTTGGGGTTACGCTGGCTACTAAACGTTCTAACGCTGAAAATGTAGTTGGTGCTGCGGATAAAAATGCCTTAGTAATTGAACCATTCGCGGATCCGTTTAGGGCTTATTCACTTTCAGAAGACTATCATGATTTTAAAGAGCTATTTGCTAAACGTAACGTGGCTTGTTACATTGTTAATACCGCCGCCTTTAATGGAATTGATATTAATAAAGAAGTAACGCTAGGCGTTTTGGAAGCGGTTGTTAACGAACAAGAAGGGTGGCAACAGTTTGGTAAGTTAGAAGATTTATCCTACCTGCCAATCGAAGGTTATCCAGTTGATTTTACTGACCAAGATTACTTGTTGAAGTTGAAGACTCGCTTAGAAATTAGACGTGATTGGGTCAAGGATTATAACGAAGCACATCCTACTGATACCTTACCAGTAGAGATTTTAACTGAATTAGAGCGTTTGTTACAAGCGTTAGCTTAAAGTAAAAGTTAGTAAAGGGTATCTCTATCTAAGTTGATTGATAGAGATACCCTTTTTATGTGACTTTTAATAACATAAAGCCGAGATATAGTGACTTAAAACCCGAACATTAACGGCTTGAATATTAAAAAAGTATTAACGAACCTAATTTTTAGTGGTAAAAAATTAAAACTAAGTTATAATTTCTGACATAAGAGAGGAGTGGTTGCGATGTTAAACGAAGCCAATACGACATTTATCATTATTTCGACGATTTTAGTATTCTTTATGACTCCGGGTTTGGCCTTCTTTTATGGTGGCTTAGTTTCTAAGAAAAATGTTGTTAACACAATGTTATCCGTGTTTATTATTTGTGGGTTAGCGGTTATCATTTACATAGCTTTTGGGTATGATTTAAGTTTTACTGGCAATCTGTTTGGAATTGTTGGTAAGCTGCAACATCCATTTTTAAGTGGTTTGGACTTAAGTAAGGTGACTTTACCTAAACAAGGTCTAGATACCGGGACCTACTTAAGTTTTCAAATGATGTTTGCTTTGATTACTCCCGCCTTATTTGTAGGGGCAATCGTAGGTCGGATGAGATTTAATTACCTACTGGCATTTATTGTTGGTTGGTCGATATTAATTTATTATCCCCTAGTTCATATGGTTTGGTCACCAAAGGGAATTTTAGCTAATTTAGGGGTGCTAGATTTTGCTGGGGGGACTGTGGTCCACATTAACGCCGGTATTACCGCCTTATTGCTATCTCTTTTTCTTGGCAAACGGCTAAAAAAAGAGACTAGCCACTATAATCTTCCGTGGGTTTTATGTGGAACCGCTATTCTTTGGATTGGTTGGTATGGCTTTAATGCCGGTTCTGCTTTAGGAATCAATGGCCTAGCGGTTAACGCTTTTTTAGTCACGACGGTTGCAGCGGCATTTGCGATGCTTACTTGGATGGGATTGGATATCTATCTAAGTGGTAAGCCGAGTTTAGTTGGAGTTTGTACAGGGGCTTTATGTGGCCTAGTTGGTATTACACCTGCAGCGGGGTATGTAACTAGCGTTGGTGCTGTTTTGATTGGCTTTTTATGTAGCCTGGTCAGCTTTGTATTTGTTACCTATGTGAAACCCAAACTTAGTTTTGATGATCCGCTAGACGCGTTTGGATGTCACGGTGTGTCGGGAATCATTGGTTCCGTTTTAACGGGAGTATTCGCAACTAAGACCGTTAATCCGACCATTAGTGAGAATGGCTTATGTTATGGTGGAGGTTGGCACTTGTTAGGTGTGCAGCTTTTAGGGACGTTAGCAACCATTGGATTTGTTAGCTTAATGTGTTTGCTGTTAATTCCGGCTTTGAGGCTGGTAATTAAGATGCGGGTAAGTCAAGAAGAAGAATTGATTGGCTTGGATAGAAGCGAGCACGGGGAGCGTGCAGACTACTTAGTAGATGAGCAGCATACGATTGAGCGTTATCCTCACGAGTTTAGGGGGCAACTTGAACGTTTGACTAACAAGTACAATTAAATTTAGGCTGATCACAAAAAAGAAGTCTGTGGTTCTTGGTAGTAAGAATTACAGACTTCTTTTTGTTGCGATTAATTAAACGGATTCCATTCGTACTTAGCTCGTTTGCCTCCAATTAATTTAGGCCGGGAGCGCAAGTAAGTGGTGTGGGCTGCCCCGACTTCTTTAACAGAGGTTCTAACCGGGATTTGCACGAATTTAACGTGCATGCCAATGGAAGTGTCGCCTATATCCATGCCAGCTTTGGCGGTAATATGTTCTACTTCAACTGGATCTGTAAATTGTTCAAAGGCGGCGATTTGACCGGCCCCACCTGCATGAAGTGATGGGTAGACGGTGACTATTTCAAGCTGGTTTTCTTTAGCAACCGCTTTTTCAACCACTAGAGCGCGGTTTAAGTGCTCACAGCCTTGAACTGCTAAGTTAATTTGTAAGGGACGCAAGATTTCAAGGAGGGCAGCAATTACGGTACGTCCAACTTCAATATTAGAGTCCTTACCGATATGTTCTCCTTGAATTTCACTAGTGCTGCAGCCTAGTACAAAAATGTCCCCGGCTTCAAGGTTAGCTTGAGCCAGCAATTCTTTTAAACCGGTCTGGACTTGGGTTTTGATTTTTTCTAAGTCAAGTGTCATCAAAAGACCTTCTTTCCTACTTACTTATTCCCCATTATAACCTTAATCAAGCAGAATGTATAAAATATTGCCAGTAATAATTTTATACAATATATTGTGCGATTTTTATTTTATTTACACAATATATTGTGTTTGTTAGACTGGTGGTATAGAATATACTGTGGTAATTATTTTTTGGAGAAATAAGTTTTGATTGATTGAAGGGATGATAATCATGGAAGTACAAACAAAGAAAGTGGTTACAGGTTTAATTTTGCCAACCAAATTTATTAAGTGTGATGGTAAAGAAATGCCCTTCATGTTGTATAAGTTGGAATATTTATTGGATGTTTTGGGATTAAAGGCAGACCAAAATTTCTTATTAAGTCAAATGTTCCAAGCCTTAGGGATTGAAGAGGTTGTAACTGCTAAGCAAATGAGAATGATTTTTAGGCAGGTCTTACTTGAAAATGGTTTTGATGATGAAGTAGCCAAGTACGATCAGGTCTACCAAGAACGGCAAGTGAAGTGGCAAGAAGCGACTGACCCTAAAGTACGGCTAGAGAAATTGCAAGCTAACGATCCCCGCTTAGTGCATGAAAATGCTAATAAGGACAGTCGGGTTTTTAATACACAAAGAGATTTAACGGCCGGAACGGTGGGAAAGACATTAGGTTTAAAGATGATGCCCGAACACGTAGCCAAGGCTCATTTGCGTGGTGATATTCATTACCATGACTTGGACTATACGCCGTTAAGTCCAATGACTAACTGTTGTTTAATTGACTTTAAAGAAATGTTAACCAACGGTTTTAAGATTGGGAATGCGGAGGTTGAAAGCCCTCATTCGATTCAAACTGCCACAGCGCAAATGGCACAAATTATCGCTAACGTTGCGTCTAGTCAGTATGGGGGTTGCTCTGCTGATAGAGTCGATGAGGTTTTAGAACCATTTGCTAAAAAGAATTATCAAAAACATTTATCTGAAGCTAAGGAATATATCAGCACTGAAGCAAAGCAAGTTGAATTTGCGAGAAAACGGACCAAAAAAGATATCTATGATGCGATGCAAGGGCTAGAGTACGAGATTAATACGCTCTTTTCCTCCCAGGGACAAACTCCTTTTACGACCCTTGGCTTTGGTTTGGGGACCTCTTGGATAGCACGAGAAATTCAAAAATCTATTCTGAAGATTAGAATTGCTGGTTTAGGTCGGGAAAAACGGACCGCTATTTTTCCTAAATTAGTTTTTACAATTAAGGCGGGACTTAATTTAAAGCCCGGGGAACCTAATTATGATATTAAGGAACTAGCCGTTAAATGTGCTACGAAGCGGATGTACCCAGACGTTTTAATGTATGACAAAATTAAGGAAATTACTGGCAGTTTTAAGGCACCAATGGGATGTCGGTCGTTTCTACAAGGGTGGCGCGATGAAAATGGAAAAGAGGTCAACTCAGGGCGGATGAACTTAGGAGTGGTAACTATTAACCTGCCACGGATTGCCTTATTTGCTAAAGGAGACCAAGAACTTTTTTGGCAGATTTTCGCAGAAAAGGTCGCACTTGCTAAGGAGGCATTAGTCTTTAAGGTAAAACGGACCTTAGATGCTAAACCGGAAAATGCTCCGATTTTATATCAATATGGGGCATTTGGAAAGCGTCTTAAACCTAATCAGTCAGTATCAGAGTTGTTTAAAAACGAACGGGCCACGGTTTCGCTAGGATATATTGGTTTGTATGAAGTTGCGACTACTTTTTATGGCCCTAACTGGGAGCATAACCAAGTAGCACATGATTTTACGGTTGAAATTGTAAGACGCTTAGCCCAGGCCTGCAAGCAATGGTCAAAGGAATCCGGTTATCATTATAGTGTTTATTCAACTCCAAGTGAGTCACTAACTGATCGTTTTTGTCGTCTAGACTTACAAAAGTTTGGTAAGGTTAAGGATGTGACGGATAAGGAATACTACACTAATAGTTTTCACTATGACGTCAGAAAACATCCAAGCCCATTTGAAAAGTTAACCTTTGAAATGGATTATCCTCGCTATGCAGCCGGGGGTTTTATTCACTATTGTGAGTATCCTAACTTAAAACAAAATCCTAAGGCGTTGGAAGCTGTTTGGGACTTTGCTTATGACAAGGTCGGGTACTTAGGGACCAATACGCCAATAGACCGTTGTTATAAGTGTGGCTTTGAAGGGGAATTTAAGGCAACCGCACGGGGATTTGAGTGTCCAACTTGTGGCAACCATGACCCTAAAACTTGTGATTGTGTCAAGCGGACTTGTGGTTACCTAGGTAATCCTTTGCAACGGCCAATGGTTCACGGTCGCCATGTCGAAATTGCATCACGTGCTAAAAACTTAAGTCCTGAAATGAGGGAAGAATAGTGATTGAAGTGAAAATGAAGTGCAAAGACTTACAGGCTAGAGCTAAAGTCTCTAGATTGCCGCGCAACCCGGAGCCTAAAGAGTGGTTGGCAAGTAATTTAAGTCAGCAAAAAATTGCAGACTACAAGCCGTTTAACTTTGTCGATGGCGAAGGAGTAAGGTGTAGCTTGTATGTCAGTGGCTGCAAGTTTTCCTGTCCTGGTTGTTATAATAAGGTGGCCCAAAATTTTAACTACGGCTATGACTATACCAAGGCCTTAGAAGACCAAATTATTGCCGACTTAGGTCATTCTTATGTTCAAGGGCTTACCTTATTGGGAGGAGAGCCTTTCTTAAATACACAAGTTTGCCTTCAATTGGTAAAGAGGGTCCGGGCTGAATACGGACACCAAAAGGATATTTGGTCTTGGAGTGGTTACACCTGGGAAGAGTTGCAAAAAGAATCTGCCGATAAATTAGAGCTTTTGAGTTACCTAGATATTTTGGTTGACGGTCGTTTTTTGGAAGCGCAAAAAGATTTAACCCTACAGTTCCGGGGGTCTGCGAACCAACGAATAATTGCTGTACCAGCCTCGCTTAAAGCTCAGCAGCCAATTTTATGGCAAGCGGAATTTTAATCCACTTATATTTAGGCTAAAATATAAGTAGAGGTGAGTGTAGTGAAGGAACATGAAATTCAGTTGCTGACTAAGCAAAAAAACGGGCTTGGTCGCATTTTGTTTAGTCGCTTAGGACTAGTAGTTTTGTTGTTACTGTTACAGTTGGTATGGATTTTTAGTTTATTCAAGTGGTTTAGTCAAGAATTTCCCCACTATACGGTGGCGGTAGTAGTTTTTGATTTTATAATGATGCTATATTTAGTCAACAGCAAGATTGATCCCAGTGCTAAAACAACGTGGCTATTACTAATAGCGGTAGCCCCTTTATTTGGCTCGGTATTACTTCTGTATACGCAAAGTGATATCGGGCACCGGGCATTACGTAAACGAATTAGGCAGCTGGTTGCCGAAAGTAAGCACAGTCTAACTGAGGATAATTTAGCGTTGAAAAAATTGAAGTTAGAAGACGCTGATACTTATGGATTAGCCAAGTATTTGCAAAGAACTAATGATAATTTTCCTGTTTATCAAGATACGAAGGTGACTTATTTTCCAATCGGAGAAGCGAAGTTTAAGGAAATGCTTCACCAGTTACGACAAGCCAAGCGGTTTATCTTTTTGGAATATTTCATTATTGCTGAAGGAAAGATGTGGGGCGAAATTCTAGCAATTCTGGCCCAAAAGGTTAAAGAGGGGGTAGAAGTTCGGGTAATGTATGACGGGATGTGTGAGTTTACCACCTTGAGTGTTGATTACCCGCAACGGTTAGCTAAATTGGGTATAAAAGCCAAGATGTTTTCACCTATTCACCCCTTTGTTTCTACTTACTATAATTACCGGGATCACCGTAAAATTCTAGTAATCGATGGACAGGTTGCCTTTACGGGTGGGGTTAACCTGGCTGATGAATACATCAACGAACTAGAACGTTTTGGTCATTGGAAAGATACCGCAATTATGCTTGAAGGAAAGGCGGTTAAGACCTTCACCCAGTTATTCTTGCAGATGTGGAATATTACCGAAAAAGAAGTGGATTTTTCTAAGTACCTAGAAGTTGAAAGTAAAGTGCCAGCCAAAACGAGTGGCTATGTGATTCCGTATGCAGATTTTCCCCTAGAGGAAGAAAAGGTTGCTGAAAATGTCTACATGGACATTTTAAATCGGGCGCATAACTACGTTCACATTATGACCCCTTACTTAATTTTAGATGGTAAAATGGAGCGGGCCTTGACCTTTGCGGCTGAACGCGGGGTGGATGTTGAGTTGATTTTGCCGGGAATTCCAGATAAGCCTATCCCATATGCTTTAGCCAAAACGCACTTCAAGCAGCTGTTACAAGCGGGGGTTAAGATATATCTTTACACCCCCGGCTTTGTTCACGCTAAGGTTTTTGTGGCCGATGATAAAAAAGCGGTGGTGGGAACAATTAACCTCGATTATCGTAGTTTATACCACCACTTTGAATGTGCAGCCTTTATGTATAAGACGGATTGCATTCCAGCGATTGCCGCTGATTTTGAGGAAACTAAGGCCAAGTCAACCCCAGTTACATTGGCAAGCCTCCAACAAGAGCCGGTGACAACCAAGGTGGTTGGTGCGTTGACTAAAACGATTGCGCCTTTATTGTAATTAGTCAGTAGTGCTGCTTTAATAATGGCAGATTAATAGAAATCAGGATTCAGAATAGAACTATAGGAAAGAGCAAAAAACGCTAGAAATCAAGCACCGGTTTCTAGCGTTTTTAAGGTGGGTTATTTTAATCTTTATACGGACTAATAATCGTTAGGGTTGGCGCTTAAGGGGCCGTATTCATCCATTTGGCTATCACGGAAATCCCACCATTCGTTAGGATAACCAATGAAGCCAGCTTGGGTCATGGCATCATTGAGGAGGTTGTAATTGGCTAACGCTTCAGGACTCCAGAGGTGTTTAGAAGATCGCTTAGCTTTTTCGCTGAAGTCGTCAAAAGCTGTTGGCATTACCAGTTCTTTACCTGCTAAGTCAGTTAAAGTAACGTCAAAGGTAACACCTTTTTGGTGGCTGAAGTTAGGGTTGGGCTTAGCAACAAAGGTGGGATCTGGATAAACCTCGAAGAGCTTTAATTGGGCGGAGACTGGACGGTAAGCATCCCAGACCTTGATGCGATAACCCTGCTTTTTCAAAATTTTGCTAGCTTCAACTAATTTTTGGGCAGAACCCCTCCGGGCGATGGCGGTAGTAAAATCATATACCACTTGGCTGGTGAAATTATTAGGGGTAGCATAGGCTAATTCGATGATTAGGTCTTCAGTGAGTGTTTGTAAGTTAACAAAGTCAGATAGCTGTGTCTGCATATATTTTCCTCCTAAAACGTTTTCTTTATTATATAAATGTTTTACTTACGTCTTATCAATGAATTAAATAACTTTGATTAGCTTTAAACGTTG
>SAMEA104315421__coassemble_1326_pt1 | contig 13091 bp, 12 predicted proteins | sample SAMEA104315421__metabat2_low_PE_055 | metagenome-assembled genome bin SAMEA104315421 (sample SAMEA104315421) | gut metagenome | biome: Monkey gut; feature: monkey-associated habitat; material: faeces | place: China | collected 2013
TATTACATGTCTAACATGGTAACCACCCATGAAGTTGAAGATAAGGCTAGCGGTAACTTCTCTGCAGGTGCTAAGAACCCATACCTTAAGTATTCTGACTGGGGTTGGGCTACCGATCCAACTGGCTTACAATACTACCTAGAATTAATCTATGATCGCTATCACTTACCAATGATGGTTGTTGAAAATGGTCTAGGTGCTGTTGATAAGCTTGAAGATGGCAAAGTCCACGATGACTACCGGATTGACTACCTTCGTCAACACATTCAAGCCATGGACAAGGCAGTCGCTAACGGAGTAGACCTCAGAGCTTACACAACCTGGGGTTGCATCGATTGCGTTTCTGCCGGAACCGGGCAAATGTCTAAGCGTTATGGTTTTATCTACGTTGACCGTGATGATGAAGGCCATGGTAGTTTAGAACGGCTTCCTAAAGATTCTTTCTACTGGTATAAGAAAGTTATCGCTTCTAATGGGGCAGATTTAGACTAAGACTATATATACTTATTATAAAAAAGATGGATTGTCACTATACGTACACAAATTAGCAGGAATCTATTATCTAGCGTTGCTAAAAGAAGCGATGCAATTACTGGTTAACGAAGAATAGTTATCGGCAGACTATTTTCTTTGAACGAACTAGAAGTCACGTCAATCTTTGTAGGAAGTAGTACTTGGATTACATTGATAAGCAAATAAGACTTCAGCAGTTTTTCTGCTGAAGTCTTATTTCATCTAAATAATTTCTTTTTGGTCACCCGGTAGGTAAAGCCTTCACCGGTTACTTCGGCTACATCCATAATTGAAATAAAGGCTCGTTTGTCATAGCGGGCTATAATTCGTTTAACGGTGATGATTTCTCCCGGACTGACAACGCAATAAATTGCCCGCCCAGCTTCCCTAGAATAACCACCTTCAATTTCAAGGTAGGTTACCCCGCGGTCCATTTCTTTCATAATATCTTGGGCAATCGCTTCGTTAAACTGGGAGATGATAATCATGCCCCGGGCTGCGTAGGCACCTTCAAGGGTAAAGTTAACAACCCTTGAAAAGACATAGGATGCCAGCAGGGTATACATCATTTTACGGGTGTCGATATAAGAAAGTGATGCTACTAATACCAAGGTATCAACAGCTAGGAGAGACTTACCCATGGCTACCCCGCGCTCCTTTTCAAAAATACGAGCAACGACGTCAGAGCCCCCAGTGGTGCCGTTAAAGCGGTAAACAATCCCAGAGCCAAGGCCCCCGATAAGCCCAGCCAAAATCCCAGCAATAAACATGTCGTGGTGAATATTTAGCTGAAAATCAAGTCGTTGCCATACCCAAATCCAGGCTGAGAGAATGCCGGTACCATAAATGGTATAAATGAGCGCTCGTTTACCAAGGTAGCGCCAACCAATTAAAATTAGAGGGATGTTGAGTGCTAGCGTAGTATAAGCAGGGTCAATGTGTAACCAGTAGCGGACGATTAAGGTAATCCCGGTCACTCCACCTTCTGCCAGGCTGTTGGCCATGTTAACTTTGACAAAGCCAAGTGCATACAAACCACAGCCGATTGTAATCATTAAAAGGTCTAAGAAGCTAATTTTTTCTTTTTCATCACTTGCAACCATTAAAACTCACCTCAATTTATTAAGTTTTCTAGTCCATCATAGCATTTTTAAAGGCTGAAAAACGAAAAGCCACTTAATTCTCATTATTTTCTCAAAGCTTAGTTATGTGTTAAAATAAGATTAATATATTGGTAAATAAAATTGTAAAGGAATGATTTTGCTCATGGTGAAAGTATTAGTTGCCGGCTTTAAGGGTCGGATGGGTAATACCACAGTTCAAATGGTCTTAGAACACGAAGGATTTGACTTAGTGGGTGTCTTTGACCCAATGGCTAGTGAAAAGAACTTAAACGAAAATCCAGCTTACAGTCAAACAGATGTCCCAGTGTTTACAAACTTAGCTGATATTAAGACGGACGCTGAAGTTTGGATTGACTTTACCCGCCCAACTTCTGTTTTCGAAAATACCAAGTTTGCCTTAGAACATGGTATTTCACCAGTGATTGGGACTACAGGGATGACTGATGATCAAGTTAAGGAATTGCAAGCCCTAGCCAAAGAAAAGCAAGTAGGGGGCTTAATTGCACCTAACTTTGGGATTTCAGCAGTCTTATTAATGCAATTTGCTAAGCAAGCTGCCAAGTACCTCCCTGACGTTGAAATTATTGAAATGCACCATGATAATAAATTAGATGCTCCGTCAGGGACGGCCTTAAATACTGCCAAAATGATTGCAGAAGTTCGTAAGGAACACTACCAAGGTAATCCAGATGAAAAAGAAACATTACCAGGCGCACGGGGGGCAAACTACGAAGGAATGCGCATCCACGCTGTGCGCTTACCTGGATATGTCGCACACGAACAAGTTCTCTTCGGGGGTAAGGGAGAAGCCCTCACAATTCGCCAAGATTCATTTGACCGGATTTCCTTTATGTCTGGTGTGGCCGTAGCTACGGAAAAAATTCGTAACTACTCCGAATTAATGGTTGGATTGGAAAACATTCTGTGAGAGTAACTAACCTACCGCAAGCCTTTAAACGAGCTTTGCCCATTTTGGAAAAAATCCAGGCAGCTGGTTTTGAGGCTTATTTTGTTGGGGGCAGTGTTCGCGATACTATTTTAAATCTCCCTATACATGATGTAGATATCGCAACCAGCGCTTACCCAGCAGAAATTAAGGAACTTTTTGCTAAAACAGTCGATACCGGGATTGAACACGGCACGGTAATGGTTATCGACCATGGAATTGGTTACGAAATTACAACCTTTAGGACCGAATCTACCTATCAAGATTTTAGGCGTCCAGATAAAGTGGAGTTTGTTCGCTCCTTAAAAGAAGATTTAAAACGTCGGGATTTAACCATCAATGCCTTAGCGTTACGACCAGATGGTGAAGTTATCGACTTATTCGATGGGCTAGCCGACTTAGAATCTAAAACTATTCGGGCAGTTGGAAAACCCCAAGAACGATTCCACGAGGACGCCTTACGGATGATGAGGACAGTTCGATTTGCTAGTCAGTTAGACTTTGAAATTGAAGCCCAAACCCTAGCAGCTATCAAGGAAAACGCGGCCCTGTTAGCTAAAATTGCCCTAGAACGGATTAACGTTGAGTGGGTTAAATTAATGTTGGGTAAAAATCCTAAGGCGGGGTTAACGGACTTTATGACCACCGGGTTGTTTGCTTACTGTCCCCAATTCAAGGAGCATGAAGCCCAATTGGAAAGCTTGCTAGCCGTTGAAAACTTACACCTTGATAATGAAGCAGAGGTTTGGACCTTATTAGCTGCTTGTTTTGACTATCGGCCTGAACAAGGAGGACAGTTAGTCCATGCTTGGAAGGGCTCAAATGAACTCAAGGCTCAGGTAACCAAGGCTTTGCGTGCGCTAGAAGCCATGAAAGCTGGAGATTTGACTCCAAAGTTACAATACCTAACCGGTTCAGAAATGCTAGCCGTCGCTTGTCGGGTGGCACGTTTATTAGGCTTGGCCGATTATAGCAGTATGGCTGTCCTATTAGCCTACGAGGGCTTACCAATTCACAGTCGAGCTGAGCTAGCTATCAATGGTAAAGATTTAATCACGCTACTTAATTTAAAGCCCGGGCCAATTTTAGGGCAGTTACTAGACCAAATTGAAGAGGCCGTTTTAAACCGCCAAGTAAAAAATGATAAACTCGCTTTACTAGAATACGGGCGTAGTCAATTAGAAAAGTGAGGTTAACTAGAGTAGATGCAAACATTACGTGTTGAAGGGCTTACCAAAACCTATGGTGAAAAGACCCTCTTTGAAGATTTAAACTTTATAATTAATGAGCATGACCGGATTGGGTTAATCGGGACTAACGGTTCAGGAAAGACAACCTTATTGAACGCGTTAACCGAGGTGGATCCGGCCGATAAGGGGGCGTTAATTAAGCCCAATGATTACCGGATTGGTTACTTAATGCAACAACCTAAGTTAGACGACGAAAAAACCATCATGGAAGCAATTTATGACGGGGCAGGTCCGGTCTTTAAAACCATCCGTCATTACGAAGAAGTTCTGACCGCCTATAGCGCTAACCCAACAGACGAAAAGCTACAGGCCCGGTTTGATGAAGCGGAACGGCTAATGACTAAAGAGGACGCTTGGAATGTTGAAAGCGAAGTCAGCACCATTTTAACCCAGTTGCATATTAAGGATATGGATCAAAAAGTAGCCACCCTTTCTGGGGGGCAAAGAAAGCGGGTCGGGTTAGCCCAAGTTTTAATCCAAGCACCTGATTTACTGATCTTAGACGAACCAACTAACCACCTTGACTTTGATTCAATCGCCTGGTTAGAGGAATACCTGGCTAGTTATAAGGGGGCCTTATTAGTTGTTACTCACGACCGCTATTTCTTAGACCAAGTGGCTACTAAAATTATGGAATTGTCTTTTGGTAAGTTATATGAGTACACCGGTAACTATGAAGCCTTTGTCAGCCAAAAAGCCGAGCGCGTAGAGCGTGAAATCACGGCAGAGCACAAGCAACAACAGCTCTACAAAAAAGAACTGGCCTGGATGCGAACCGGGGCTAAAGCTAGAACTACTAAGCAACAGGCAAGAATTAATCGCTTTAATGACTTAAAGGACAATCTAAACACCCTCCAAGTCGACGCCGACGTTGATATTAACCTAGGCCAGCAACGGTTGGGCAAAAAGGTCCTAGAGGTTAAGGACGGTAGCCTAACATTAGGTGACCACAAGATTATTCAAGACTTTAACCTTTTAATTCAAGCCGGGCAAAGAATCGGGATTACTGGGGTCAATGGCGCTGGTAAGTCAAGTTTTCTAAACGCCTTAGCCGGTGATTTACCCCTTGATTCTGGCCAGGTAATCCAGGGTGAAACCGTGAAAATGGCTTACTACCGCCAACAAACCGAGGATATTCCGGATGATAAGCGGGTCATTAACTACTTAAATGAAGTGGGCCAAAGTGTTGTTAATAAGGATGGCGAACGAATCTCAACGACGAGCCTCTTAGAGCAATTCCTCTTCCCTAGGTTTATGCACGGAACTTTAATCAGAAAGTTGTCTGGGGGAGAAAAGCGCCGGTTGTACCTACTTAAACTTTTGATGGAACAACCTAACGTCTTACTACTGGATGAACCAACCAATGATTTAGATATTGGTACCTTGACCGTCTTAGAAGACTACCTAGATAAATTCAACGGGACCGTAATTACTGTTTCCCACGACCGTTACTTCTTAGATAAGGTAGCTGACCGGCTGTTAATCTTTGAAGGGGCTGCTAAAATCGACCACTACCGGGGCCGGTTTACTGATTACCTAGCGCAAACAAATGAGAAGCAAAGTCAGGCCCAAAAGAAAAAGGCTAAGACCGCGCCCACCAAGGCTCCTAGTGCCAACCAAAGTAAGGTCAAAACTAAGTTGACCTACGCAGAACAAATGGAATATGACCAACTAGAAGAGCAAATCGATAAACTAGAGTCTAAAAAAGCTCAATTAGAAGCCGAAATGGAACAGGTACCTGGAACCGATTATGGGCGGTTAGGGGAGCTTCAAGGCCAAATCGACCAGCTTGATGAAGAAATTTTAAGCAAGATGGACCGTTGGGATGAACTTAGCCAGTACGTTGACTAGAAAGGACTAAAAAATGACTGTTGTAGAGCAACCTTACTTGCAATTAATTCGTGATATCTTAGAAAGAGGGCACGAAAAAACTGACCGCACTGGAACAGGGACTAAGAGTCTCTTTGGCTACCAGATGCGCTTTGATTTAAGCCAAGGTTTTCCCTTACTAACCACCAAAAAGGTGCCCTTTGGCCTGATTAAGAGTGAATTACTGTGGTTTTTGAGGGGGGACACTAACATCCAGTACCTTCTAAAACATAAAAACCATATTTGGGATGAGTGGGCATTTAAAAACTGGATTCAAAGTAGTGACTACCAGGGACCGGATATGACAGATTTTGGCCTCAGATCTCAAGCTGACCCCGCTTTTAATAAGATTTACCAGGAGCAAAAACAAGCTTTCTGCGACCGGATTGTCAACGATGACGAGTTTGCTGCTAAGTTTGGTAATTTAGGCGATGTTTACGGGGCCCAGTGGCGTCACTGGCAAACCCGCCAGGGCGAAACCATCGACCAAATTCAAAACGTAATCGAAGCCATCCAAAAGACCCCAGATTCTAGGCGGTTAATCGTTTCCGCTTGGAATCCAGAGGATGTCCCAACTAGTGCGCTACCACCTTGCCACACCCTCTTCCAATTTTATGTTAATGACAATAAGTTGAGCTGTCAGCTCTACCAACGAAGCGGGGATGTCTTTTTAGGGGTGCCGTTTAACATTGCTAGTTATGCCTTATTAACGAGTCTAATTGCCCGCCAAACCGGATTAGAAGTTGGCGAATTTGTCCATACCTTAGGGGATGCTCACATTTATAAGAACCACTTTAACCAGGTCGAAGAGCAACTAAAACGGACTCCGTTTGATGCGCCTAGCTTATGGCTAAATCCGGCTAAAAAAGACATTATGGACTTCGAAATGAGCGACATTAAAGTATTAGACTACCAAAGCGGTCCGGCTATCAAAGCGCCCGTGGCTGTTTAATTAGGAGGAATTGGGATGTTAGCGTACATTTGGGCAGAAGATCGTGCAGGGCATATTGGTAAAGAGGGTAAACTCCCTTGGAATTTACCTGCCGATTTAGCTTACTTTAAAAAGCAAACTATGGGTCACCCCATGTTGATGGGCCGTAAGACTTTTGACAGTTTCCCGGGGCTATTACCTCACCGCTTGCATTTAGTTTTAACTCGTAACGCTGCCCTCAAAAAGCAGGCAGAAACGACTGAAAACCTAGCCGTATTTAATTCAGTTGAAGAAATGTTAACTTGGCTAACAAAACATCAGGCTGAGGAAGTCTTTGTGATTGGTGGAGCTAGTCTCTTCGAGTTATTAAAAGATCAAGTAGATGTTTTATATCAAACTAAAATTGACGCTGTATTTGCTGGGGACGTTACCTTTCCCGAGATAGATTACCAAAAATTTGACTTAATCTCGGTAACCCCTGGTCAAGTTGATGAAAGAAATAAATATCCTTACGAATTTCGGGTTTATCGACGTAAATAAGATTAATTAATCATTACAAATGACCATTGATGGATGATACCATTGATGGTCATTTTTGAACTTGCAATAAGCAAATAAATTTTTATTAATAAATTGTTAAACTAACGTCCCGCTATCCTAAGATAAAAGGTAACCTGGGACAAAATATTGGCCTTTTCATCCCTAAAGTTGTATTATAAAAACGTAAGTTCGTTAATTGATAAACTAGGCTTTTTTGCGTCGATGCGTTAAAATAAAGGGAACTAACCTAGTAAATTCATGAGAGGGAATATGTATGTCGAAAGTAAAAGAAGGATTAATCTTCTTAGGCGTTGTGCTAGTATTGGTTGGGGCATTTTTTTCTATTATGAGGCTAACTAGTAGCAAGACCCATCAAGAAGTCAGTCCGACTGTAAGTAAGAAGCAAACCCAGGTTAAAGCTAAAAAAGTTCCTAGCATTTCACTATATGCACTAGGTGACTCTTTAACCCACGGCGTTGGTGATACGAGTAACCGTGGTGGCTATGTTTACTTAGTTAAGCAAAAGCTTGAACACCAAAACCAAGTTAAGGTGACTAGCTACAACTATGGCAAGACCGGCGACAGAAGCGACCAAATTCAAGCACGCCTGGAAAAGTCAAAGCAGATGCAAGCCGAGCTAAAGCAGGCGGATGTCATTACCCTAACCGTTGGTGGTAACGATATGATGAAAGTTTTACAGGATAACTTCCTATTACTGGCTAACAATAAGTTAGCGGGAGCGATGCCTAAGGCTAAGGAGGACTACCGCTTAAAACTCACCTCCTTATTTAAAACGATTAGACACTATAATGAAGATGCGCCTATCTTTTTGATTAGTATCTATAATCCGTTTTACGTTTACTTTCCAACCTTAACTGACTTGCAAAAATACACGAACCAGTGGAATGTATTAGCAAAACAGGTAGCTAAGCGGGATGGAAATACTTACTTCGTGGACGTAAACCAGCAGTTATCAGAGGGCCAATACTTAGGCCAGGATAAAAAGCGGCTGATTAAAGAGAGTAAGCTCAACTTAAATTCGGTTTCGTCTACTAAGTTAGAGGATATTTTAAGTGACCAAAAAGAAAAAAATAACTACTTGTCTGACGCCGATCATTTCCACCCTAATGATAAGGGATATCGCTATATGACTAAAGAGTTATATCAAGTAATGATGGCTCATAAAGATAAGTGGTTAAAGGAGGACAAATAAGGTGGCTGAAAAAAGAGCGCAGGCTAAGCAAATCAACTACTGGAAGTGGGCCTTTGCAATTTTACTAGCCCTAGTAATTGCGACGGTCCTATTTATCGGACACAAACTGACTACTCCAAGCGTTGACCAAACCCGGATTAGCCAACAGACTAAGCAGGTAGATAGGAACGTTGACTTAGATGTGTCTATGAATAAACAACAGCTAAGCGCAATGATTAATTACTACTTGCGTAAAAGTCAAAAGAAAAGCAAGATTAAGTATCGCTTTATTTTAGATAAATCAGCAATTTTGATGGGAACGACTAAGGTTTTAGGTAGCAACGTGTCCTTTACCTTGTACGCTAAACCAAGTTTAGATGCTAAGGGTAACATTGTTTTAGACGCTAAGTCCGTCAGTGTAGGCTCTTTGAATGTTCCTGCTAACTTTGTCTTGCGGTATGTAAAAAATAATTATGATTTAGGTAAATTTGCAACGATTGATTACAAAAAGAGCAGAATTATCTTAAATCTTGCTCAAGTTTCGGCCAAGCAGGGTATCAAGGTTAACGGGCAAAAATTTGATTTGAAGCAAAACGAATTCTTGTTTAACGTTGCCTTACCACTAAAATAAGAGAGGATGATGTTTGTGCGCCAAAGTTTTTATCGCTATTTGATGACCTTAAGAAATCCCAATAGTCAAGACGAACTCGCTCAGTTTGCCAACAATGCCTTTTATGACCAAGCTTTTCCTAAGCAAGCTAGCGATTATAACGAGATCTCACAATACTTAGAATTAAACGGCTCTTACCTTCCTAGCATGACAATTTTTGATCAAGCTTGGGAAGCTTATTTAGAAAAAATGGCCTAAGAAAGAAGGTATTTTAGGTGGCAAAAGAAAGTAAACCTAAAAAGCAAGCAAAAAAAGTCAGTCTGTGGACTTTAATCTTAACGGGCGTTATTAGTCTGTTAATCGGGGCTGGGGGAACCTATGCCTTCATGTATAAAACTGTTAGGGATGCGCAAACGGTCAACGCCTCGATGGCGAAAATCCAAGCTGTTTATCAAACCCTGTATTACAACTACTATCGTAAAGTTGATGCTACTAAGTTAGAAAAGGGTGCGATTGATGGGATGCTTAAAGCCTTAAACGATCCGTTCTCTGAATACATGACCAAATCTGAAGCTAATAGTTTGAATAACACCATTTCTGGTAGTTTTGTTGGAATTGGAATCGAGGTACAAAAGGATGGTGACTACATTAAAGTTATCGCGCCAATTAGTAAGACCCCAGCAGCTAAGGCAGGTTTAAAGGCTAAAGATGTTATTACTGCAATCGATGGCAAATCCATCAAGGGCTTAGCGCTAGAAAAGGTTATCGCCAAGATTCGGGGAAAGAAGGGGACAAGTGTCACCCTAACCGTTAAACGCGGGCAAACTAGTTTTACTAAGACGGTTAAGCGGGCAAGCATCCCCGTTGCAACCGTTTATGGTAACCTTGATGCTAAGGATAAGACCGTGGGCTATCTACGGGTGACAACTTTCTCAACCAACACCGCTAAAGAATTTAAACAAGAAGTCGAGCGGCTACGCCAAAAAGGGGCTAAGTCATTTATCGTCGATGTGCGCGATAACCCAGGTGGGTTAATGACAACGGCCTTACAAATGGCATCTATGTTTGTTAAAAACGGAAAAAATATTATGCAGGTTCAAGGGCGCGATGGTCAGGTTGAAGTTTATAAGTCCAGCAAAGACTATAGCAAGGGCTTTAAGATTACTGAACCGACTGTGGTCTTAGTTAATGGCGGGTCTGCTTCCGCTTCAGAAATCTTCGCTTCCGCTTTGAATGAATCGGCTAATATTAAATTAGTGGGAACAACCACTTACGGTAAGGGAACCGTGCAAACCACCCAAGAATTTAAGGATGGAACGGAACTTAAATTAACGATTGATAAGTGGCTTACTGCCAATGGCAAGTGGATCAATAAGACTGGCATTAAGCCAACTATTAAGGCTGATTACCCGGCAGTTGCAAGTCTAGCCGCCATCAATACTAAGAAAACCTACCAAGAAGGCCAGGTTTCTAACCAAATTAAGAGCCTTCAAAAAATGCTGGCCTATCTAGGTTACTTCAAGGGCCAAGCTAACGGTTACTACGGAGCAGATACCAAGGAAGCAGTTGCTAACTTCCAAAGTGCTAACGGGTTGGCTACTAATGGTCAAGCCGACAAGCAAACGGTAGTCAAGCTTGAAACCCAAGTTGCTACGAAAGTGACTGAACATGATAATGCTTATGAAGCTGGGCTTAAGGCACTGGGTGAATAAGAAAAAAATAACTAAAGAAGCATCACCGCTGGTTAACGTTTTATGGCCTAACTGACGGTGATGTTTCTTATTATATTGACTCTCCGTGAGTCCCAGCTAAAACCGAAATACTTTAACTGGGACTTGTTTACATTTACCTCACGTTAAAAATGGTCTAAAATGAAAGAGATTGGAAATTTTATTTCAGAAAGGACTGTTTTTTCATGACAACAATCCAATGGTTCCCAGGGCACATGGCTAAGGCCCTCAGACAAGTTAAAGAAAATTTGAAATTAGTTGACATCGTCCTTGAGTTGGTGGATGCACGTTTACCGGAATCCTCGCGTAACCCCCAATTAAAGGAATTGTTGGCTAATAAACCTAGTATTTTAGTGTTAACTAAAATGGATTTAGCCGACCCTAAGCAAACTACTGGCTGGCTTAAGTATTACGAAGAAATGGGACAACCCGCGGTTGCTGTAAATAGCACCCAGGGTAGCTTGAAAGTTATTGAAAAAAAGATTAAGGAGGTTTTGGCGGATAAATTAGCGGCTAAGGAAGCTAAGGGGATTATGAACCAACGAATCAGGGTAATGTGTATTGGCATCCCTAATGTTGGTAAATCAACCCTGTTAAACCACTTAGTAAAGAAAAATGTGGCTCAAGTCGGTAATAAACCAGGGGTAACCAAGTCGCAACAGTGGTTAAAGGCCGGAAGTAGCCTGCAATTACTGGACACCCCAGGGATTTTATGGCCTAAATTTGAGGACCCACTGGTTGGTAAAAAATTAGCTTTAACGGGGGCGATTAAGGACACCCTTTATAATAAAGATGACGTGGCCTTATATGCTTTGGAACATTTTAATGATACTAACCCCCAAGCCTTGATGGAGCGTTACAAGTTAACGCAAGCTAACTTAGACGATACCACAGTTGAATTGCTTTTGGAGCTGACACGGAAGATGGGCTTTAAGGATGACTACGACCGTGCTAGCGAAAGGTTGATTTTTGAAATTAGGCGGGGCAAGCTGGGAAGATATACGCTTGATTTTGTTCCGGTTAGTGCTGCGGAGGTTAAAAATGACTGAAAAACTAACCATTAAAGCAATTAAGGACCGCCTAGCAAGTGCGGATTTAACCGCAGCTGAGCTAGCTAGCTTTCGTCAAGATGAGCGTAAGGGGGTTATTAGTGCGCTCAACAGCTACGATAAGAAGCAAGCCCGCCTAGCGCAAAAGCAACTTGAGTTTGAAAAACGGTTGGAAATCGAGCGCTCTTTTTGGAAACAAGGTATCGCTTACATTGCTGGGATTGATGAAGTTGGTCGGGGCCCACTAGCAGGTCCGGTGGTCTCAGCGGCCGTGATTTTACCACCTGATTTTGCCTTAAGCGACGTTAACGACTCTAAGCAGCTGAGTCCTAAAAAGCGGGAAGAACTTTACGGTAAAATCCTTGAGCAAGCCCTAGCCGTTGGAATAGGGGTGGCTTCTAATAAGGTAATTGATGAAGTTAACATTTACCAAGCCAGTCGTTTGGCCATGAAAGAAGCGGTGGCTAACTTACAAATTCAACCCCAACAGCTAATTATTGACGCAATGACGATTGACAGTACCATCCCCCAGTTAAAGTTAATTAAGGCCGACGCTAAATCTGCTTCGGTGGCTGCTGCTAGTATCGTAGCTAAGGTTTACCGCGACCACCTAATGCAATTTTATGAGCGGGTTTATCCTGGCTATGGTTTTGTCCAAAACGATGGTTACGGAACAAAACAACATTTAGCTGGCCTGGCTAAGTTAGGTCCTAGCCCCATTCACCGCCATAGTTTTGAACCAGTAAAAAAAGCCTTACAAAAATAAATTAATTCCTCCTATTTTTGCGTATCTTAATATAGGGACAGCAAAAATTAGGAGGTTTTTTTATGGACTTACGAACATTTTTAATGCTACTCCATCTGTGTGAAGGAATTGGCAATGCTAACGAGCTGCGGGTTGCTGCCTTTTTGCGTATCTATCAGCGGTTGCCAACTAAAAATGAGTTAACTCAGCTCTTGAAGCTTGCGCCCGAAAAAAGTCACAGGTTGATAGCGCAGCTAGAGTGCGCAGAGTTAGTTGAGCAACTACGGGCTAACTTACAGGTCAGTCAGGTTGTAACCATCCTCGACCAAGACTATCCCCTCAAGTTAAAGGAGAGTTTTCGTCCTCCAACCGTCTTGTTTTATCAAGGCAAGCTCGCCTTATTAGAAAAACCTTGCTTGGCGATTGTTGGTGCTAGGCAAGCAGACGCATACGCGCTAGCAGCACTAACGAAGCTCTTAAAGCCCGTCTTGGCTAAGGGAATTGTGACTATCAGTGGCCTGGCTAAAGGAGTGGATGCCTTGTGTCACCAACTAACCTTGGCTGCTAATCAGTCTACCATTGGTGTAATTGG
>SAMEA104315421__coassemble_1345_pt1 | contig 12894 bp, 11 predicted proteins | sample SAMEA104315421__metabat2_low_PE_055 | metagenome-assembled genome bin SAMEA104315421 (sample SAMEA104315421) | gut metagenome | biome: Monkey gut; feature: monkey-associated habitat; material: faeces | place: China | collected 2013
CTCATCTTCGTGTAACCAATCATATTCCTTATTCGCCTGTTCTGTAATTTGCTTCGTCATATATATTTGCTTTTCTAGTGGCGGTTCTGTTTTCTTAGACTTCAACTTATTAAAAAACTCAGTTATCTTTTCTTCAGCATATAAAGCCTTACCAAGTTGTGCTTCCTTGCGCAACTTAGGGTTATAGCTACTCTTTGAATGTAGTTTGTTGTAGGCTAACTTTCTAAACTCTCTTAGCTCAGCTTTTTGTTCAGGAGTTAAATGGTCTGGAATAGGGCCAAAACGAGCTGTCATTTCTGCTTCAATCACTTCCGGGTCAACCTTAGTATCAACCGTGTAATCATACTTATCAGCTGATTCCGCTACGGCTTCAATTACTTCCTCATGACCTACTTCTTCATCATAAAGGTAGCCATCCCTATCCAACGGATTAACTCCCGATACAAAGCTGATAATCCGTTCATTTTTATCCAAGGAATTGGCAAGTTCAATGTAACCACACTTAGCTAACTTATTGAGCCAAGCTGAAATTGACCTGACCGTCACGTGGTATAAAGCCGCTAAGCGTTGGTTAGAAACCGTAAAAATTCCTGCCATACCGCCAAACGTGTACAGCTCCCCGTAAAGTAATTTCTCGTTAGCAGTTAAGCGCAAATCAAAGCGAACCTTGGCTGGAATTGTAATTGGATAATTAGCTTCTCGTTTTAAAATCTTAGTCATATCTAGATTCCTCATTTTAGTTTTGATTGTGGGTAAAGTTACCCCTCTATATATATGATTCGCAAAAACTCACTCAATTAATTCTTTTTTTAGCTAAATTTTCAATTAAAAAATCATCATTATTTTTTAACCTAACAAAAAATCGCCACAAGTTACGGATTTAAACTGTAACTTGTGACAATTATACTAGCGTCTTCAAAAATCTCTATCTAATCAGCTGTAACATTTCTCTAGTTCATCAATCGAAATATTAATACCATGGGTTTCGATAGCTTCAATGCGTTCAAAGTAAAACTTTTCAATCATCTTATTTCTATCTTGTTTGATAGCAAAGTGGATTTTGCGGTGACAGTTAGGACAAAGCGGGACAATATTATCAGCAAAATCAATCGTGTACTCAAAATCTTTTTGCATACGCATAGGAATAAGGTGATGTCCTTCTATATAAGCTCGATGATCATTTTGAGCGGTAAAAGTTTTATGTCTAGCGTCTTCGCAACATTTCCAATCAGCTTTGTGCTTAGCAGCTAAAAGTTCACGAGGATTACGTACAAACATTTCTTCCTGATTAATATAGGTAACACTACGTTTCTTAGGACCATGTAGTAAATATATCTTATGCGGTTCAGAAACATTATTTACATCTATCAACTTCAGTTGATCAAGATAATCGATATAACCCCGAATAGTGGCACTAAAATAGTAATGACCAGCTTTATTAAATTCAATAAAGCTTGGTATCTTCATAAAAGCTTTAATTCCTTCAACCGTAGTTGGATTCTCCAAACTGCTTGGATAAGTTCCATAAACCTCTTTATAGTAGATAACTAATCTTATTAAAAAGTTACGATATGACCCAGCCTTGTTACTAGATTTTTTTACTCTCCCCGCCTTAGTCGATACCTCTTCTTGGTACTCAAAAAAACCGTTCAAGAAACTCTGGTAAGCTGGATTATTTTTAACGTAAATAAACCGTTCATCCTCAGCTGCTATTTTTACAAATACATTCTGATTCACCGCTATCACCCTTTAATATACCTAAATTATTTATAATCAGTATATCAAAATTGCAAGATATCCGAATAAAAAAATTTCACTCAGGACTTTAAAAGCGAGCACCCCGTTGTGGGAGTACTCGCTTTTTTCTAGCCTAATTCATCGATTTTCTTCAATTCAATTCCAATGCGCTCAACTATCCCTGTGACTAAGGCATTCCCCATGAAGAAAAGGCGCATCCGGTCACTAATTTCGCGTACTTCTCCATCAGAAGTCTTACCGTACTTAGTCCAATCATCTGGGAAAGTCTGCATCCTTTCCGCCTCAATTGGAGTTAATAAGCGATAACGATTGTTGATATATAGAAAGTGGGTAGAGCGGTTAACCGACCCTTCACTTGTTAACATGGTCCGACCTGGTAAGTCTAAGGAATCATAAGGACTCATACCCCCTTCTGAGTAGAGGTACTTATGTCCATTAGTCGCAGTCCGTTCAATCCGCTTAGGTCCCCGTAAATATTGGAACTTAGCCAATTTTTCTTCGTCTGTTAAATAATATTTTTCAGCCACTTCATCTTCGGCTTGGACAATCTGTCTTAGCGTAGTTGGTTTTTCATCACCTAATGGTTCAGTCTCAATCGTGTAGTAGTGCCCGTCAGTCATAATCCCAGTGTTGAACACTTTGCCACTGAAATTGTCAGAAATTGCTACCACATCGCCATCAAGGGTGTACTCTGCCACCCTACCTTTGACAGGCTCTTGTTTGACTGGAAATTGGCGCGCAAACAGTCCATTTTTATAAATATAATTCTCATAGGGATTAGTTGCTAAATCTAGTAAACTGTCCGGCTGCGCTTGTTTCTTCAAAAGCTTGGTTACTTCTTTCCCCCAGGCAGTATCATTACGATAAACAAAGAAGAAAATCCGTCTTCTGCGTTGAGGTTGACCATAATCGGCAGCGTTAATGACCCGCCATTCAACTGAGTATCCTAAGTCGGCAAAGGTCTTCAGCATAATTGCAAAATCACGGCCACGTTGCTTGGTGGGGGACTTCAATAAGCGATCAACATTTTCAAGAATTAAGTATTTCGGTTTGATGTTTTCAACAGCTCGTTTTATCTCCCAAAATAGAACCCCTTTTTTGCCCTCGATTCCCTTGGCACCCGTATGTGCAACTGAATAATCTTGGCAAGGAAAACCACCGACAATCATGTTAACGCCTTTTTTCCGCATTTCTTGAAACTTCTCGTTAGGAATTTGCGCTACGTCAATTCCAATCGTTTCCGTCTTGGGAAAACGGTAGTTTAACACTTCAAACGCATCTTGTGCCTTACGTGATGGTTCATATTGATTTTGATATAATACTTTATAGTACTTGCTATCTGCTTTGTGTAGGCCAACCTCAAAGCCACCTACCCCAGCAAACATTGAAAATACTTGTAATTTACTCATTATTAGGTTCCTTTTCCTTAATTTCGATATTTTCATTATAGCAATCTTCAATCTAAAGATCAACTCATATGTTTGATATGAAATGAGGTTTTGATGATGCATTATACAACCAAAGAAGAAGTTCATAACCGCGCCAAAGACTCGCTCGGACTATCAATGGATAAAATTTATGAAACTAGCGGAGTTTACGATACTAACGTCAAAAACAAAAACTACATTGGCGATGCCTTTGAATTATGGATGGGTGTGGCTAAAAACTCGCGGGCAGAAGCCGACCTACCTGAAGTGGGTGTCGAACTTAAAGCCACCCCCTATAAGATACTCAAGAATGGTCAGTATTCAGCCAAAGAACGGCTCGTCTTAAATATTATCAACTATATGAACGAGGCTAATGCCACTTTTGAAACCAGTTCTTTTTCACATAAAGACAAATTGATGGAACTAGCCTTTTATCACCATAATACTAACAAGCCTAAGAATCTGTGGACCTTTGACGAAGCCATCTTATTTTCTTTCCCTGAAAAAGACTTGCAGATTATTAAGCACGACTGGGAAATAATCCACCAGGCTATTTTAGATGGAAAAGCCCACGAACTGTCAGAAGGGATGACTGACTACCTAGGTGCTTGTACTAAGGGCGCTTCTAAAAAGAGTGTTAAACAACAACCTTTTAGCTCTATTATGGCCAAACAACGGGCATACTGCCTAAAAGCCGGCTATATGACTTCCATCTTGCGTAACTATGTTTTCGGTGACCAACAAGACCCGGCCATTCAAAAGCATAAATTTGAGCTAAATACTCCACAGGGCAAGAAAGAAGCAAGTAGTCACCCAGAGCAAATTGCTACTGCTGAAGAATTAGCCACTAGTTCCTTAGACGAAATCATCCTAAAACGGCTTAATTCCTTTAAGGGATTGTCAGTCGCAGAGCTTAAATCTAAACTCAACATTAATGTCACCGGTACCCCTAAGCAATTAAATTCTATCCTAATTGCTCGGATGCTAAATCTCAAAGGTGATAGTGCTAACGAAGCAGAAGAAATCCAAAAGGCCGATATCCAAATTAAAACCATCTCGTTAAAGAGTAACGGCAAAATCAAAGAAAGCATGTCATTTCCTGCCTTCAAGTTTAACGAGGTTGTCAACCAGTCCTTCGAAGACTCTGATTTTTACGATAACCTAACCAAGCGTTTCTTATTCCCAGTCTTTAAACGGCTTAAAAATCAGAAACCTAGTGATGATGAAATTATTTTTCTTGGTGCTAAATTCTGGTATCTACCCGAAAAAGACCTTGAAATCATAAAAGGCGTATATGACGACACCGCTCAAACACTCAGAAATGGTGTGCAATTAGAGGTGCGAAACGGCCGCGTCTATAACAACTTTGTACCCGCTAGCGCGAATAGAGTATCACATGTCCGCCCACACACTAGCCAAACACAGTATGTTCAAGGAAAATACTCCAACGAACTACCTACCCCAGCAACCTGGATTAACCGTCCCAACAACGATGAAAAGTTTGATCCTAGTGGGCTCTATATGACTACCCAGTGTTTTTGGTTAAACTCAACCTACTTGGACGAACAAATCACAGATATTACGGGACTTTAATAGTAATTATTCATTATAAAAACGACTTGAAAGCATCAATTTTCAAGTCGTTTTTAATTAATACTACTATGTCTTAATATTTTTAGTCTCTTTATACAATCATTTTTAACAAACAAGAAACAAACTCTTCATACGTTTTATTCTCAATTAATTTTGAAATATTAGCCGGGTTTGTAATTATATTAGACAATACATCAAATATTTCTCTAAATATTTTCTTATCATCCATAGAAATAGCTAAGGTTATCACTAAATATACAGTAATATCCTTTCCCCATTTGATACCTTTAGGATTAACATAAATATAACCTTCACTTTTCTTTGCATCCATCTTTAGGGAATGTGGTAGTGCTACTCTTCCGAATGCAGTACTAGATATATTCTCCCTTTGTTCTAGACTCTGCTCAAAATCTCCTGTAACTATTTCGTGCTTCTCAAACTCTTTAGTCACAAATTGAAAAACCGATTTTCTTTGTTCGACCTTATCACTATATGAGAAATTACTTTGGGGAATAAATTTTGTTAGTACTTTTTGAAAACTCTGTCGCTTTAGTTCTGACTTTTTATAGTTAATAGCATCTGTCAATTTAGATATATCATGTGACAAAAGAAACGGTGAAATTGTTACTGTGGTTATTCCCAAATTACTAAAATTTTCGCCAACGGTGATAATCATATCTGTATTTTGAAAATCGATATCCTTAATATCGTGTATAACATTAGTGATTACTATAGTGTCTCCAAATTTTTCTTGTAACTTCTGCAAAAATATTTGGGAATTATCTCTATACTCTGCCATCAAGATTGCAACTTTAATTTTTTCAGCATTCTCTATTTGAGCAGCTAAAATATTGCCAATATGCAGAGCTATAAACGCTGTTTCATCCTCGTTTATCTCTAAATTACACAATTCCCCTATTCGATGAGCAACTAAAACTGCACATTCATAAATCGTTGGTGACTCATTTTTGATACTCTTAACCATAGGATTGTGAATTTTTTCGTTTTTTCTTACCCGTTCTATTAATCTACTTAAATGTAACGAAAATTGCTTTCTAAATCGTTCAACATCCAAATTAACATCATAAATATTTTTAATGTATCCAACTAAATCATTGATTATTCTATAAACTTCGTCACCAATATTTTCGGGCATTTCTTTACGCGATATGGACAACTTAATAATTTCTACTAATTCTTCATAATCCGTTTCATCAAAAAAGAGGTTAGCAATATTTTCGGTATTAGTCACTATATATTCAGAAAAAGTTACTGCTTTTCCTCTCCTTTTTTGTATTGAGACTACTTTCTCTCTCTGAATAGCTATTAATAGATGTAATAAAATGTTATTAATATCAAATGTAGTTAAATAAACATCAAACTTTGTGGACGCCTGCTTAATTAAAGAATATATTTGTGCCACATCAACGTTAGGAAAAATTGTCTCCAAAACACTAATTGATAATAATCCCTGTGCAGATTCTTCGTATAATAGCGAACTTAACATTCTCCTTTTATTTCGTTCACTACCCGTTATTTTCCAAAAATCCCCTTCCCTTTCTAATTTCAAGTCGTAATTAACAACTTTTAGTCTCGCCTCTTTTAAAAGATTAATAACTACCGATTCACTCAATGATAGTTTCTCCGACAAATCATAAATATTGACTCGATCATCACTATTAATAAGCGTATTAATCACAGTGTTAACCCTATTAAAGTGGACTTCTTTCTCCTCATCACTTTGTATGTCTGCTTGTTCTATCTTATACCCTTTTTTACTAGATATAACTTTAATGGAAGAATCCAACTTCTTTATATAATTTTTGACTGTTCGTGAAGTAACTCCTAAGTAAACTGCAATTTCTTCAGAAGTATGCCATTGATTATCTGCTTGAAGATATTCAATCATCTGACTAATCTTTGACATCTTTCTCACTCCTTCACGTCTATATTATATAATTATATATAAATTTGTTTGTATGTAAAAGTGGACTCATACGCCCACTTAACTCAATCATTATGTCTATTCACCCATGACTAATACATTACATTTCCTATTTCTTGGCCTATTTTGATCCCAGTCAACAAAGTAAACATAACCTACTGAACCAATTAATAGTTTTTCATCCTTAATAGCAAAAGTTTGATTCCCACCAAATAGTGAGCCTCGAATATGAGCATCCCCATTTAAAATAGTCCCTGGGTCAGCTGGATAATCAGGATTCTTCTCCGCTAATTCCTTTAAAAATTGTACATGCTTTGGTCCTGGATAACGGTAATTTGAGTTCTCTGTAAACTCCCGTGGAACTAACTTATCTAGGATTCTGTTTAAATCAGCCTGTAAAAACTCATCGCCATTAAAATCATGGTCATGAACGTATTCTTCAAACAACACTGAACAGGTTGTATGCGCTGTTTGTACCAAGCAAATGCCGTTTTTTACTTGAGAATCAGCCACTACTCTTTTCACTTCTTCAGTAATATTCTTATACGTCACTCTGCTTTCCGTTTTTATTTCCAAAGTTTGTTGATAAATCTTCATTTATTTGGCCTCCTCTCTGTAATCTACTAATGCTGACATCATTTCTATTAACTTATCTTTCCAACTCGGTGCGTTAATAATTCCACTAGTACCACCTGTACCATCGGCTCCAAGGGTTAAAACTTTTCTCACATCTTCACCGGTACTTACACCTGCCGCTTGCATTATTAATATCTTGTCATCTACGGCTCTAATAGCTTCATTTGTTTTTCTAATATAGTCTTCATTACTAGTATTACCCGTACCAATTAAACTAGTTGGTTCACAAATCATCATAGTTGGGTGTAATTCCGCAATAGCTCGACACTGTTCCGGTGTATCTGCACATACAATACTCATAATTCCAACTTCTTTTGCTCTTTTAACCGTCTTATCTATTTCTGTTAAAGTTAATTGTTTTTCGGCATGATTTAAAACTACGGCTTCTACTCCTTGATTTTTTAACGCCTCTGGTAATACATGGCCCATACCTCTACCTGGAGTTAACGAATCCATAAATTGTGCCGTAATTATCAAATTCTTAGTTGCTTTTTTTATCATTGGCAAATCAATTAACTGTCCTGTAAAGATGCAGTCAATATCATATTTTTGTGCTAGTTCATCGGCTAATTTAGCTAATTTAAGCACATCATCACCGAAAATATAAGATTTGGGATTAACTATAAAAAACGGCTTTCTGATATTCATATGCTCATCTCCAAATTAATTTTGTACACGATATTGATACTTATCGGTTCCAAAAACTTGATAGTAATGTTCAGCCAATTCTTGAATTGCCTTACGCTGTGCTAATGCCATTTCAGTTTCGCTTTCATATTCTCCCTTAGTTGCATTCAAGGAGGCATTAGCCAAGTCCGTATAGATATTTACCTTGGTAATACCATCTTCAGCTACTTTGCTTAAATTATCGTCACCAGAAGATGAGCCTCCGTGTAAAACTAATGGTATATCTACAGCTTTTCTTAACTCCTGTAATCTAGCAAAATTCAATTTTGGTGTACCCTGTTTATATACACCATGCGAGGTTCCAATTGAAACCGCAAGCGAATCAACACCCGTCCTTTGTGCGAAATTAACGGCAGCATCCACTTCTGTATAAGTGCTATCATCAGTAGAAGAATTAGTTCCTACGTGCCCAATTTCTGCTTCAACTACAACGCCTCTTTTATGGGCAAATTCTGCGACATCTTTAGTAATCTCCGTATTCTTTTCAAAAGATTTATCAGAGGCATCAATCATTACGGACGTAAAACCATTTTCAATTCCCCATTTTACTAGGTCAACACTAGTACCATGATCTAAATGAAGCACTACTGGAACTTTAGCCTTACTACCAAAATATTTTCCTAAGGCTAAGGCATCTTCAACGCCAATTTCCGGAGAATGCTTTTCTGCCCAAGCTAAAATAACCGGTAAATTTAAACTTTCAGCCGCAGCAATTTCAGCTCTGATTGAATTACTATCCCAATAGTTAAAATGTGGAAAAGCGTAATGATTTGCCTTAGCATCTTTTAACAGGTAATTTGAGGATACTAACATAAATTTCCACCCCTATTTCAAAATTGCTTCTTTTATCTTTGCAAACACCGCATCAGCTCCAACACCCGTTAATAATGGCACCCCATTAATAACTTTATCCTTAATACTATCTGGAACTAACGTAGTCGAAACAACGATATCGTAATCATCAATATGGTTAACTTCTTCAGCAACCTTACTTTGGTACAAGGTTACTTTTTCCTTCAACCCTTCATCTTCTAGCCAACTCTTTATTTTTCCCATAACAACTGTTGATGTTGCTACACCACTACCACACATAACCATCATCTTTTTCATAATCAATCATCCTCCATTCATTATTCAGTCATATTATGCTTCCGTAGCCTTTTTATCGTGAACCTTATTTAGCCAGTACAACAAACCTAAAGCGATTACAAATAGGATTGCTAATCCAATCCAAGCAAAGTTTTCACCAACATTTAAGAAGATAAAGTTAGTCCATAAACCACCATCACTTAATGCAGATATAGAAGAGTTGCTACCAATATTGTAGTTAGCTGCTTTTGCCAATTTTGTAATAAGTGGTGCCATCCAAGTAGCAACATACAAACTAACTGTAATATCTACTGCACCTGCAATCACAGTCCGTAAAATATCGCCACCAAAAACAGCTGCAAATAAAGCTAAGAAATATGGTAAAGTTGCCAAATCACCAAAAGGTAACACCTTATTACCAGGTAAAATAACTGCTAATAGTAAAGTGATTGGAACTAAAATCAATGAAGCAGATAGAACCCCTTCTTGTCCGATAGCCAAGGCTGAATCCATACCAATGTATAATTTCTTTCCTGGGAAATGCTTTTTCACTAGGCTATTAGCGGCTTCTGAGATTGGAGTCAACCCTTCCATTAAAAGTGAAACCATTCTTGGCATTAACATCATTACAGCACCCATGCTAACTGCTAAATTCAAAATCTTATTAATTGGCATCTTGGCCAAAATTCCGATAACTAATCCAATAATTGCTCCTAAGACAGTTGCATCCCCAAAAATTCCTAGTCGTTTCTGTACTGATTGTGCATCTACATGTAACTTATTAAATCCTGGAATATGATCAAATAACCACTTAAACGGAAGTGCAAATACATACCCTGGAGCTGATAAACCATGTGGGAATGAAATACCTTCTAAACCGTAAAACTTAGCAACGGCTGGTGCACTTAAATCTGCGAAGAAGTAGGTAAACATCGTTACGACTACCATTGCAAAAATACCTAAATACATATTGTCCGTTAACATATATAAAATGGAACCTGTAAATGCTACGTGCCAATAATTCCAAATATCAATATCTAAAGTTTTAGTTAATCCTAACCCTAACAAGATAACGTTTACAATTATTCCGATAGGAATTGCCATAACCCCTAAAACAGTACCATACGCAATCGCAGAGGCAGCTGGCCAACCAACATCAATGGTCTGGAGATGTAAACCATAATTCTGAATCATCAGTTTTGTTGCTGGTCCTAAACTATCTGTTAAAATTCCAATTACTAAATTCAAACCAATAAAACCAATCCCAACCGTCAAACCTGCCTTAAATGCTTTTCCTGGTCTAATTCTCAAAATTAATCCAAAAATGAATAATAGAATTGGAAGAAATACACTAGCACCTAAGTTTACAATCCATTGAATAACTTGCATTTTACTCACTCCTCCTTAACTATCCACAAATTATATTAATAATCTCTTTTGCAGTTTTCGCATTTAACAAACTACTTACCGTTTTAGAATTACTAAAAACGTTCATCAAATTTTGTAACATGTCTAATTGCTCATGCGCTTCTTTTAAACACAATACAAAAATCATTTTTACTGGTACAATTTGTCCATCGCTTCCCATCTGAATGAAGCTCACTGGCTCTTTCAACCTTACAATCCCAATTTGATTAATATTAACTTTATCTGCGTCAGTATGTGGAATCGCAACACCCACACCCTCACTTAGTTGAAGTCCTGTTGGATATTCTTTTTCTCTTTTTAAAATAGCCTCCTCAAATGAATCATTTACAATACCCTTTTCCTTAAGGTTTCGGGCAACTAACTTAATAGCCGAAAAATTATCTACTGCTTTTTCATCTAATAAAACTACTTCGTCTGAAAAAAATTTTTTCTCTATCATAGTATCTTTCACCTCCTAGGCTCATCTAACTTACATACACATGATATATCACTATCTATATTTAACCAAATCAATATTTTCACTCTAAGGGTGAAAATTACTTATTACAATCAACGCAAAAAAGCCGACACCTCGTCGACTTCATAACGCCTATTCTTATTTCCAGTCTCCGGTTTCTAAGAGAACAGGTACTAGGATAGGGCTAATCTTTGTATAGTTAGCTCCGACTTTTTATCAATAGCCACCCTATACTAAAACCCTCCGTTGCACAGACAACGGAGGGTTAATTGTATCATAACAATTTAAAACTGTTTACTAGTATTGTTGATTTAGCTTAGCTTTGAGCCCATCTAATGTAGCAGTATCGACATTAAGAATCTCTACTTCTTGTGGGTGTGACATGGCATTATTAACAATGTCGTTGGCATCACCGTCAGCAGACATCATGAAGCTACCTGGAAGATAGTAGACCTTGGCCTTATTGTTACCAATTAATTGGAAGGCAATGTCATTGGCACCGGCAATTGATTGGCCCACCATGTACGTGTTGGCTGGGAACACGGCGGCAATCGTATCGTTATCGTATACATGGTGGTTAGAAACGTCATGAAAGTATAAACGTGTAACGTTGTCTAAGCCCCAGTTGGCATCCTCGGCCTTTTTGGCGGACCAAAAGACCCGTAAGGCAAGGTCGGTGGTCATCTTGGTGTTGGCTTCGACCTTTTGTTTAGGCGAAGCATACTTGGCTGGGATGCCCTTGCCGGCTGCGATTTGTGCAAAAGCCGCTTTGACGTCGGGGTTAGCCGTCTCCTTGAAGACCGTCGTTCCCTCAGTATTGGCTTCATTTTGATTAGTTACTAAGGCGACCGGTTTCCCGTTGTAAAAGGCAAAGAGGTAGGCGTAAACGTCAATTGCCCCCAGGTCGTTATGGTAGACGTAACTGGCAACAATGTTATAGGTATTCTTAGGCCCCGTACCATCGTTAGACCAAGCCGCGGTTTGCTTGTTTGCTGGCTCGTTAATTGCAAGCGGAGCTAAGCCGTCTGGATAAATTCCAGTTGGAATTGGTATCCCCATAAATTTCCCCGGATTTTGCGGACTATAAGCTTGGTAGCTCTGCTGCATGGTGTAGCCCCAGTTGGTCATAAAGGTGGTCAACTGTTGGGTCTTACTTTGGTCCCACACACTGGCCTGTTGGTTCTTAGTTTCTGCCTGCTTCTTGGCCGACTGACTGCTACTACTTTTTTGCTCAGCCTTCTTATGACTAGCTTTTTTGACCTGGCTGGTCTTTTGGCTGCTACTTGTCTTAGCTTGCTCTTGCTTACCGCTGGAACAAGCCGCTAGCCCTAGTGTTAGTAGCGCCGTAGTTGCTAGATAAATTACCTGCTTTTTCATAGAAAAGTTCCCCCTTGGATTTTCTTTTCCTCTCTCAAGTAATTATAGCAAATTTTAACCCACCCGCTAGTAATCTTTTGTACCTAGCAACCTTCTTGCCCAATACTAGCTTTACCCACCCGTAGTTGCCTACGAGTGTTAGTCTAGCAAGTAGGCACGACAAAAAGTGTCTCCCTAGCTATGAATTTTCCTTTCAAGCAATGTTCGGAAATTAATATTTTTTCTAATCAAAAATAGCATAAAAATCTAGTTATCCGCATAAAAACTGGACTTATCACACTTTATCAAGGTCAAAACCACTCAATTTACTACTAATTTACTACTTATGAATGAGCTTTGATACGACGATTTATCCTTGAAAAGTGAAGATATAAAGATACTTCCAATAAAATTTGAATATTTAATAGGTAGACACTTCAAAAAATGAGGTGTCTATTTTTTTACCCGATTTTGAAAGGAAGTGAACTTATGAAAACAAAAAATCAAGAATCAAAAGG
>SAMEA104315421__coassemble_1352_pt1 | contig 12843 bp, 9 predicted proteins | sample SAMEA104315421__metabat2_low_PE_055 | metagenome-assembled genome bin SAMEA104315421 (sample SAMEA104315421) | gut metagenome | biome: Monkey gut; feature: monkey-associated habitat; material: faeces | place: China | collected 2013
TATCTTTCATGGTAGTGAGAGTTAGGAGCTCACTAATGATTTTTTGAGTAACCTGATTAGTTTTCTTAGGAGCCAAATCAGCATCTTCAGCTTGAAAACAGTGGCCACAGGTAAGATACTTAGCTCGATGCTTCTTTAGTTCAATAAAAACAGGGAAACTAGGGTCAGCGGCAATATGTTTCAAGGTAGAAGGGGTGTAACCGTGATATTCAACGGCTTTAGAGCCGCAAAAAATACAAGTAGGTCTTTGGGGAAATTTAAGTTTAGCCGGAACAAATAAGGCTCTATCAAACTTTTTATAAGGCTCAACATGTGGCATTCCATCCATGATTAGTCCTTTAGAAGTTATATTTAAGTAGAGATGATTAATTTGGTTGATTTCATCCTGATGTGATGAAAGTGTGTTATAATAATTTTCGAAGTTCATTTTGTGCATCCCTTTTAATATTTGTTTGGTCGCTTATATTATAAATGGAGAAAGCTCAAAATGGGCTTTTTTTTAATATTTTTTCTCATAAAGAATGAAAAACTCTGGGTGCGAAATTATTCACACACAGAGTTTTGTGGAGACCCTTTTTTTACCAATAACGTCCAATTATGGAGTGCTTACTGTTAAGTAAGTAGCTTGGTTAGAAATAAATAGCCTGCGTTTGCATTGTAAGAGTAATTTTTTCAAGGTACTTCCTTATTTAAAAAAGTATTTTGAATACTTTTTTAAATTATTCTAAATACATAATTGACATATAGTGAATATGTGTGTAGAATTACGTTGTAAGTTAAAGGAAGGAGTGATTCAACTTGTTGAACGAAAGATTGTACGAGCTGATGAGTGGTATACGTGGTTATGTTCCTGAAACAGAGGTACCAACCTTATTTGCAGGGTTAGCTTTGTTGAAATACTCTGGTAGAGATCTTCTTAAGAACTTAGTTTTGCAAAGTAAAGAGCAGTTAGAAGAGACGTTAGCTGAAATTACGAGTAGGTTAGATGTTAGTTTATTATCGAGCTTTACTTCAGAATTTAAGTCTATTGTTGATGAGATTCCGGATGCTACTTATCGTTCATTATTGACAGCTGCTAATGATTTGCAGGCAAACGATTTAATGGAGGTTGCTACTACATATGGAATTTGGCATGGTGGTAAGGATTCCTTTATAACAGTACCAACAGAAATCAGTAAGTTATTGGTAGGATTGGCAGATATTCAGCCTGGTGATAGTCTGCTTGATCCAACCGCAGGAGTAGGTGGAGCTTTGGTTGAAACTCTACGTTACCAACCGGGATTAGTTGTGGGGGAAGAGATTAATACTACCGTGGCACAAATAGGTTACCTTAATTTACTTGTAAATGGTGCAAACGAGAAACAACTAAAATTTTATGCGAGCGATGTCTTACTACATCCACATTACTTAGATGAATTTGATAAGTTTGACAAAATTGTACAAGTTGTGCCCTTTGGATTTAGATTATCATCTAGTCTAGATAACGATGAGTATGGGCGGTTTCCATTTGGTCCCTTGAGCAAAATGGCGGGAACATTGGCTTATATCAGTAATGCAATTTCTTCGCTGAAACCAACTGGTGGCAAAGCAGTAGTCCTGGTTAGTGCTGGTGACTTATACAGAGGCGGGAGTGAAGCTAGGATTAGGAAGAATATCTTAGCTTACGATTTAATTGAAACAGTCATTTCATTACCAGCTAATATGTTCTATTCAACTGGAATTGAAACGGCGATTATAGTTTTGGATAATGACAAACCCTCGCAGTCTGAAAAGCAGGTGCAATTCATTAAAGTTAACGATGAGATGACTAGGAGTACACGGACGAATAAGCAACTAAAAGCCGAAGCGTTAGAACAGATTTTAGAGTTATATCATAGTAAGAAAGAGGTTCCAGGGCTAGCTGCTAACATCCCTGTATCTGAGATTAAGAATGGGGATTTATCAGTTGAAAGCTATATTAAGCAAGTTGAGTTTACTGTTAATGGCGAGGAGATTCATGTAAACTACAAAAAACTACAATCGTTAGATACGCTTACCTTAGGCCGGGTTGCTGAGATAGGTCGAGGCTACAATTTTAGTAGTAAAGATGAAAGTGATACTGGAGAATACCAAGTCATTCGGATTACTGATTTGACAGAGATGGGGATTGATTATACTAAACTTATAAGTGTTAATCCGCGTCAAGTCGATTTAAGTAGTTACTTAGTTCAAAAGGGTGATATTCTGTTAAGCGTACGTGGTAATACTAACAAGGTAGAATTGATTGAAGAAGGGCATGATAAACTTTTAGTTCACGCTAATTTGGTTAGTCTAAGAGTAAGGGCAGGCTATGATGAGCATTTCTTAAAATTATATCTGAAAAGTTCGTTGGGACAGATTTTGTTAGCGACCCTTGCTAGAGGGACGACTGTTAAGCAAATCAGCATACAAGATTTACGGTTACTACCAGTTCCCAATTTATCTTTAGCAAGGCAACAAGAAATTGTCGCTAGCTATCAGAGAAAAAAGCTGCAAGTAGAACAAAAGTTGGCCGCCATTAGGCGAGAAGAACGTGATATTCAGCACGATTTTTATGATGCAACTGGAATGGGCGAAGCATTTGAAATAGAGGAAGGATGAGGAAAATGGAACTAGGTGAAAGTATGGTGCTAATGAATTTGAAGAATGGAGAATTTGCTGTGAAGTTTATTTTAGTAATATTAATTGTAGGTTTTATTGTAGCATTATTTAAGGCTAGGCTCGAACTTAAAAAAAGTAAAAATATAATTACTTTTTTTAATAAGTATGACGTTATTGGTAAATTGAAATATGAGCAAGCTTTTAAAATTGAAGTAAAGAAGTATAAGTTGAAAGATACTATTAGGAATTTAAAAGCCTGGGTAATATTAAGCTGTATTTCTTTTGCTTTTTCAATCATATTAGGTTTTATTTCAAAGAATTTACAACAAATTAGTTTATCAGTACTATCGGGACTTCTTTGGACAACAAGCTTATACATTTTTAAACGGGGTACGAGTTTGTATGATGAGATAATTAATGAGTATTTGGAAGCTATGAAGGATGTACCCAATTCATATGAGGAGTTGTATCCATTGTTCAAAGAATTTATAGATTAGCTTAAAGTAGTTAAAACATATAAGTTTATTAAAAGGAGTCGATATTATTTTATGAGATTTGATTTATTGAAGTTGTTTAGTAGCAATCAACGTTCATTAGATAGTTTAGAAGATAGTTTAAATCATATCGATGATTTTATATTTTATCACTATACAACTTTTAATTCAAGGAGACTAGATGAATTGAAATCTGGTCTACGTTCTTTAGTTGATGTTATAAACGATAAAAATTCATTATTAGGCAGTTTTCTATATGATAATGGTATATTTATAGATACATCTAATTTAACATTGGAATTTAATAATGAGATTGTAGAATTGAGTAGTGGTGGTGATATATATATAAACAACTTATATCAGCGCTTGACAGATGATTATACTATAAGTGGATTCTTGATAAACGATTTTTGGGCTAATTATTCAACAATATCTGTGTCTCCTGAAATACTATCAAATTTAGAAAACGTCATACGCAAAGAGCTGAATTATAATATTAATTTACGTAATAGTTGGAAACAGAAAAATTTTTCTACCTACCAAGTTAAGTGTTTGGCTCCTATGGATTATTCTAATAGGCAACTTTTAGAAAATATAAAAGCGTCTCTTCATAATTTTACAAATCCAAATAGAAGTTACGATGAATTTCTTGTAACAAGAATTAGCCCAAATAATATAAAGGTATTAGATATCCAAGAATTACAGTAAGCACTCCATAACGGATTGTATGTAAATAAAGCACTATATTACTAATTGGTGTGGGTTCAAGCAAAAAGGGCTATTTGTTAATACCGATGTAAAAATAAATATTTTTAGTTAAGTTTCATGAAGCTCATACAGTTTTCGTGAAACTTTTTTATCGATGATATTTCGTTATAGAGTGCTTACTAAAGAATAAAAAACTCCAGATGCGAAATTATTCACACCCAGAGTTTTGTGGGAACCCTGTTTTTACTTTTAAGTTTCAGATAACATCTATATATGTATCTTATTTTCTTAACAGGATCACTTTCAAAAATCATAACTATTGATAGCAATAAAGTTTGAAAAGCATACGTTATGAATACTCCGACAATAAAACACCAAAAAATATATATCCAATAAATGAAAAAACATTTATAATTCATTAAGATTTGCATACAAATGGTAATTATTAAACATAAAAATGCACTTACTAATGACCAAATTAATAATTTTGGCAATTCATTTTTGTATTCAGACTCAGCTAGTGTTCGCATAAACTTTGTCTTCTGCATCGAAATAAGCATTCCGTAAAAAGCAGAATAGAACCCTATTACTATCGATAGAAAGTTTACTATAGATTCTAAGACACTATCGAATCCCAATATGTTCTGATAATCTAATTCTAATTTATATTTAATAAAAGTAGCTACAATAGCCATAGCTAATCCTGCTAAAAGAGGAAGAAATTTAAACATTATGCGCCTCATTAATTTCACCCTCCTAATTGTACATATATCTAGTGAAGATTCTCAACAACTAATTCCATAAAAGGTTTAGAAGCTCCAGTCGCTCTATCCAAATACAGTTCTTTCATAATATCTCTAACTGAATTTGGATCTAAATGTATTCTCTTTGTTGTTCCGCTAACCTCTTTTACAGATGAAAAGTTATATTTGGTTTGTAGCTTGCCTCTAATTAAATCATACTTCTCAACAGGCATTGAACCCGTTTTTCCAGAAACTACGGCCTTACTAAAAATACTATGATTCTCGGAGATACTTTGTATTGCATCTGCAGTATTTTCTTTTTTAAACAAATTGTCTTTCTTATGTCCTGCACTTAGTACTAACGAAATATTCAATCCATTACCAAAAGTGTCAAAAATTTTCCCCATATCTCCTAAACATTTTTTTAATGGTAGATTAAATTGTTTATAACTATCATTTCCAAAGGATAATTCCAATTTTCTGACATTGTCAACTTGCTTTAACTTTGATATTATCTCTTTATCTGCCACAGGTCTAAAGTCTAAAGCAATTACATCATTATCTATCTTTTTTTTCATTTCTTTTAAATATGTTTTTATTCCTACGGGTGATAGACTGTGGAAGTTACGTTGAACAAACAATACGCTATTTCTTGTATCAAAAATACAAGAAATATCTTCTGCTATGTATTCATCAGGCTCTAGATTCAAATCAACTAAATCATCTATACTTTGTTTAGTTATAGCAATTCCATCATCTCGTAATTTAGACATATGAAAATAAATCAATTTCATGTCTGGATACTTTTTAAGTGTATTATCATCTAAAGTTAATTCCTCTACTCTATCTATTCTTACAGGTACACCATAAAGATCTACAGCCCTTTTATCGTTTGGTTGGTCTGATATTTTAAATAGTAAATTAGATATATCTACTACATCTTTATCACCATTACATGCTAAATATGCCTCAAATTTAACTAATTGTCTTTTAGAAACCACTAAAAATCCTCCCAAATTGTTACTTTAACAATAGAAATAATACAATTAAATAAAAGCACTTTTCAACTGAAAACACTCCATACTAAGATAAAAAGTGATTGACAGCCAAAAAGATGGGCGAACGTTTTTTTAATTACGTCAAGCGGTGATTGATGATATAGCTAGACTCCTCAAGGGAAAAGAAGAATTCACAGGGAATAAATGTAGAATTATATTATTTGATAAAAACGAACTTATAAGTCGGTTAGAAGATATTGAAGTAGAATGTGGTCCAGTAAGGTATTATGATACTACCGATGTTAAGGAGTACTGGGAACTAGTAGGAATATCTCCGTATTTCTTGAAATCTCAAGCGTATCAGTATCAGAGAGAATATAGAATCGCTAAGAGACTGGAGAAAAACAAGAAGGGGGAAGTGGTATCCCTTAACGTTACAAATATAGGTAAAACAATTACTTTGTCTAAATTGGCAAATTATATTTTGGTATGTAATGTGGATTTATTTCAAGTAAGTAAATTAGTCAAATGGATTACTGAGAAAAAATGATAAAGTAGAAATTCCGTTATAGTGTGGCGTTAATACTGATTTACGCAAAGGTTAATGATGGTAGCATCTGCTAATTGTTGGTTGAGTTAGTTTTTTTTACACTTGGTTACGATAGTATCAGCTAGCTTTTTCAGAGGTAATTTCTGCATAAAGAATAATACCTGTCCCTTTGTTATTTTAAATAATGGTCAATAAATACGGTATAGGTATATGATGGCATAGAAATGGGACGGTAGTGGAAGGATAAGGAATAGGTGAAAATGTGATGAAGAATGACATTAGGCTGCGAGGTTGAAAAATAAAGGAAAGTGGCCGATATATATTTTATAGTAGGAAGAAGATGTATTAGATGCCGGATATGAGTAGGCGCTTGTGTTACCGGATGGAATTAGAATAGAAATAAAATATGATTCAAAATATTACTGTTGATAGGTTGTGTTTTGTTAACGGTTTGATGAAATTGATGCATATATTACGAGGAGGGAAAGTTGGTTGAATTACATTGAGTCATTGCATATAGAAGGATTTAAAAAATTTGTTACTCTTGATGTTAAGTTTAATAAACACATGAACATTCTTGTTGGAGAAAATGAGGCAGGAAAAAGTACTATTTTGGATGCGATTAAAACAGTTCTGAATCAGCAATATAGAAATATGGATAAATCTGTACTGCGTGATTTATTTAATACTAAGAATATTGCTGCATTTCAAGCCAATCCAAGTGTTGAAACGTTACCTCATATTTTGATTGAAGTAGAGTTGTCGCTTAATCAAAAACAGAAAAATGCTGATTACTTTTATGGAGAAGTATATGGTATGCGAAAAAAGCAGAAAGAAAAATTTGGTATTCGTTTTGAATGCAAATTTGATGAAGAACTTGGTGTAGGTCTAGAGCGGTCTATTTCTGAAGGAAAAATACCTTATGAATATTATACTTTGACGTGGAATACTTTTGCTAACCGTCAATACCAAATGATAAAAAGGCCGTTGCAATTTCTTTCTATAGATACAACCAGTAGTGCGGTTACTCCTTCCTTCAATTATTATAATAAGACTTTGTTTGCAAGCAAATATGATGAAGTGACTAGAACAAAAGTCAAGAATGATTTCCGGGAAAAATTGCAAGATGCCTTCAATAGTGTCGAATTGCCGCCAATTAGCGATAATAGGAAGTTTGGCGTGGATAGTAAGAAGGTTGTATTAGAAACAATACTGTCCGTATATGAGGATTCTATTGCTTTGGAGAATAGAGGAAGTGGGATGGAAAGCCTCATTAAAACACAAATTGCTTTGGATAAAAAGAATGGCCTTGATGTGATTTTAATGGAGGAGCCAGAAAATCATCTTGGTTTTTCCACTTTACGAAAAATGTTGCAGGAAATTTCAGAAAAACAGAATGAGTCCCAGATTATTGTTGCTACGCATAATAACATGATTGCTAGTAGGCTTAATTTAAAGAATGTTTTATGGATTACAGATGATGGTGTTAAAACTCTGTCTGGAGTTGATTCTGAAGTCGCGGATTTCTTCGTTAAGGCAGATGATAATGCTTTTTTGCAGCTATTACTCTCTAAAAAGGCTTTTTTAGTGGAAGGTGCAACAGAATTTCTTTTAATACCGTACTTTTATAAGCAACTTACAAATCGTACGATTGAAGAGGATGGAATATCTGTAATTTCATGTAATGGCATTTCTTTTAAGAAGTATCTAACTATAGCAGAAAATACTAATAAACGTATCGCCGTAATAACAGATAATGATGGGAAACAGGAGAGAATTATTGAAGCAAAAACTTTTAATCAGAAGCATGATTTACAAAATATTTTTATGGGAATGACCACAGCTGATTGGACGTGGGAAGCTTGTGTCTATAATGCTAATAGGGCAGTGCTGGATAAGATGATAGATGTTAAAAAAGGAGCTAAGTATCTATTTCATAATAGAGATTATGGGGCAGTACTTGGTAAGATGTTAAATAGAAAAGTGGATATTGCTTACCAAATGCTTACTTCTGGAAATGAATTTAAAGTACCACAATATGTAGAGGACGCAATAACATGGATAAACAGATAATTTTAGCTGTAGCAGGTGCAGGAAAAACCTATCATATCTGCCATTCAATAGACCCAACAAAGAAAAATTTGATACTAGCCTATACACACGAAAACATTCACAATATTAAGAATGAACTATGTGATGCGTATAAAAATATTCCAGAATTGACAACGGTGATGACTTTTGACTCTTTTGTGTATCGTCATTTGATATGTCCGTATGAACCAAGTATTGCAGCACATTTTTCTTGTCCAACGTTTATTAGTAACGGTATTTGTACTATTGATCCGCCCCCAAAACGGATAAAAAATGCAAAGGGTCAAATGGTTGCGAATACAAGGTACGTGAAAAAAGATAAACTTAGACACTATATTACTAATCAAGGTCAGTACTACTGTGCAACGCTATCAGAACTTGTATTACAGGTGAAAAAACAACGGGACTCGCTAGTAAAAAGAGCTGCGGCAAGGTTGAACCTATTCTATGATTATGTATTAATAGATGAGTTTCAAGATTTTAGGAATTATGACTATGAACTTATCATGGCATTGGCAAAACAGCTTAATGGTGTGATGCTCGTTGGAGATTATCATCAACACTCAGTTTCTGGTACAAATAACTCAGGGAAGCCATTTAGAAAAAGGGGCGGCGATGTTGGATATTCGGAGTTCATTTCTGAATTGCAAAGTGCAGGATTTTATGTGGACACAACAACATTGGATAAATCAAGACGTTGTTCTGCAGAGGTTTGTGATTATGTAAGTAAAAAACTTGGTATTAACATATTTTCATGTGATGGACATGAAGGCTCTGTTATTTGGGTTGATGATTTGGCTACAGAAATTCTTGACAATAAAAAAATTGTAAAATTGGTCTTTAGGGAAGCCGATAAATATTCTTTCCGAGCATTAAACTGGTCTTACTCAAAAGGTGATACAGTTGATGCTGCTTGTGTAATTTTAACAGATAAATTTGAGCAACTTGAGAATGAAGAGTTCTCTGTCAAGGATATACCAGCTTCTACAATAAATAAATTATATGTGGCTATGACAAGAAGTAGAGGAGATTTGTATTTAATGAAATCCTCAACGTTTAAGAAAGTTAAGAACTTATATATAAAACAGAGTTAAGTTGGAGGATTTTTTCAATTTTTGATAACAATAAGATAACGGTAAAGAAAGGCGTGGAACTGAACTATAGGAGAAACGTAAGCACTCCATAATGGGACGTATATAAATATTTTCATAATCCCCCTATACTACTAATATGGACATAATATAGGAAGTTTTTTCATTGAAAAGCAAGAGGTTGTTGAGTTTAAGCTGCACCAAAACGTAATCCTAGAGCCAAAACCAATAAGTTGCTACTGAAATAAAGCTCGATAAAGTGAGAATTTCGCTATATCACGATGCTGATATCGAACTTATGAATGATGTCTGGGAGTTGGTGGAGAAGTATGCTGGTTAATTATCACGCCCCTAAGTATGTGTACATTGTATGTGGTAACACGTGATTTACGTAAAGGAATTGACACGTTGGCAAACTTAATTGCCGATAACTTTGGCTTAGATTTTTATGATGATTTCTTATTTTTATTTTGTGGACAGGAAAATGATAGGTTTAAATATTCTTTACTGGGACGGTGAAAGTTTCACACTACTTTACAAGCGATTTGATAATGGACGTTTAACGCGGCTACGGACCTAGTGAAGAGGTAATGGAATGTTTAGGATTTTATTAGCTATAAGGTGCATACATCTGTCGACCGAAGGTAAGCTAAAATAGCACTGGTATCAACAGATATCAAAAAGGTTGATATTAAGGGACTTGAAAGAATTTAGGGAAAAAAGTAGTATATAACTGAGGGTAGAATTTGGTGATAGACAGAATGTATGTGAAAACTAGTTGATAGTATGAGGTTTTGAAGGTGTAGTGATTTTGTTTAACTTAAGAGGAATGTAAATCGGCTTACCCGGACACGGAAGCAACCGTTGGCGAAGATTTTGTTTAACTTAAGAGGAATGTAAATATGTAAGTAGAAGTAATTTTTAGATTTTAATGACTATTGATGATAGTATTACTGACTTTGGAGATAATCCATCACTAGAAGCTAAAAAGTTGGAGTAGATTTAAGGTTTGGTGTAAGCATTGGCAAGTAGCTGGTGCTTTTTAAGTAGGCTAAAGATCGTGATTCACATTTTGATTGTGAGTTTACGATCTTTTTTATTGATGATATCTTTATTTAGAACGTGCGTCATTAAAATTTATATGAGTTATGGAATAGTTCACATAGTAGTGAAATATTCTTAATGTAGATATATTATTTATTAATAAAATAGTTGAATTTTCACTAGTGGAATGTTATATTGGTGGTGGTAAATTTAGTAATAAAAAGGGGTTTCCACAAAACTCTAGATACGGAGTCGTTCACGTCTCAATTTTTGTGGAGAGCCGGAAAAATAAGGATGGTTGAAGGCTCTTGTCTTAATAAAGGTGTTAGCCCCAAAAATAGGAGGCTTATTATGGCGAAATATAAACGTACTAAACAAGAATTGCAAGAACAGTGGGACGCACAAGTTAGATTTATTCAAAAATCAGTTAAGGAGTTTGATGCTGGAGATGAGTCTGAAGCACGAAGAATTGCAGCTAGTTTGCGGATATTGTTTCATGAAACAAAGCAATCTAAATCATTGTTTAAGCAGTTAGGGTTACCACTTACTTTTTATTCCAGTGGTTATTTATATACACCAAGTAATTTACTTTCATCTTGGACTTTGTTAAATATAGAAATGAGGCCTGGTGTTTTTAGATATAAAGCAGCGCTAGAAAATCCTTCGAGACATTTTTTTATGACTTTTGGCGATTGGTGGAATGAGATTATTTTTGATGATCATAAAAATAGATTCACTAGAAGAGATATTATACTTTTTATAGCAAATCAAGATGGTGGAGCCCATGTTGATCCAGAATTAAAAGAATCATATGCAATGTTGACCAAGATGAATTCCTTAGGTTGGAGTGATTCAAATGAAGAAGCGCCAGCAAACAATCCGGCCTACCAAGCTATTCGAGCCATTGCAAATGAACTCATTATTTCGCTAAACCTTTCTCAGCAAGGTTTGAAGAATAGACGAAAGCAAGTAAATAAAGAGATTGAAATGCGAATAGTTGATAAAGCGGGCAGAAGATACAAATGGTCAGAAACAGAGATGACATATTCTGTGGAGACTTTGGAAATCGTTCATAAAGATCGTGTTGAGAAAAGGACCTTGTATGTTGATGAGTATAAAAATGGGTTGAAAGTGAAGTATATTGGAAATTAGTTTTTGAGCTTTAGTTCACGGGCTGTTATGTGAAGTCATTTACAATTAGAGCTTTAGGGAGATTACTGAGTTTTATGAGGCCGTAGTCGATTTCATGGGATTTTTGTTTTACTTAGTTAATCGTTACGAAGTTCGAGGACATAAAGGCTAGGAATGGGTAGCGTACTAATTTTTTAGTTATGAATGCGTGTTGCTAGGTTAGATGGTTGACTACTTAAGGCCATGTCTTATGGTTGGTTAAAAGTTAGGTGAAAAAGACTTAATAATTTTGAAGCTTAGAAAATAAGGTATTAACGTGAAAGAATAGACTAACTTTCAATAAAACTTAAGAACGGGCTATCATTTTGGTTATCTGTTCAGTATAATAATTATGTGGATAGAAATTTGTCCAAATTATGACCGAGCAGGACTAGTTCCGTTTGAATTCGCCCTAATTTTGGGCGAGCTAAAAGTGGCTTGAGGCTTGATATCTCAATAAGAATCTAATGCTCGGTTTGTAAGGTGTCTCCGTTAGTAGGAGTCGAAAACTTTGTTGTATGCATGTTTAATTGTTTTAAAAGTTGTCAGTTTGTAAGGTATCTCCGTTAGTAGGAGTCGAAAACTCCCTTTCTTCTGGCCAAGGTTCCATCATCAGCTTTAGGGTTTGTAAGGTATCTCCGTTAGTAGGAGTCGCACTAATAAAAAAATCAGTCAAATTCCGCTTCAAAAGTAGAATTTGACTGATTTTTTATAATCAAAGCTTGGTATATTAATGTTTTTTGGTGCCGTCGATGTACTCAGCAATTTGGTGATTAAGTTCTTGGTAGTCTAAATAGGTGAGTGCGTGTTGGGAACCGGGATAGATTAGTTGGGACAACCTCTTTAGGTTAGTCATAAGCTTATTTAAGTCTTGTAAATCAATTAGGAGTTGACCTGCTGACCAAAGTGAGCCATCTAGCTTAGGATAACGGGCACTTACCGTCTTAAGAACTTTGGAATCAAATTGTTGGGAACTAATAATGTTGTGGGCCAGCTGATTACGAATAGCGTCTTCGATAACCCTAAAATAAGCCATAGTATTGTAGATTTCTTTAATCGTTTCGCTATTAAAACGGCTATTAATAGGAACATTCTTATCATGGCAACCACGGTAAGTTCCAAGTAAACCGATGGTGTTTAAAAGAATCCCCCTATTAGTGTTAAGACCTAAATAGTCATAAACATAGCTTCTGACTTCGGGCAGGTCTTTAAGTTCAATCGTACCAAAGGCGCCCTTAGTATGTTGGTAGATAGAGTCATTGTTTAGGCCGCTAAAGCTGTTGCGAAGGGCGTCTTCAAAAAGCATAGCCAGGGCAGGCGTTAGTGCTCTAAAAA
>SAMEA104315421__coassemble_1380_pt1 | contig 12548 bp, 13 predicted proteins | sample SAMEA104315421__metabat2_low_PE_055 | metagenome-assembled genome bin SAMEA104315421 (sample SAMEA104315421) | gut metagenome | biome: Monkey gut; feature: monkey-associated habitat; material: faeces | place: China | collected 2013
TCTATTACATTGTGCCCGTAATGGTTGGGCTAGCCTTTTTGGTTCACAGTATGGGTGGTCGGATTAATGACTACTTTGATGGGATTCCGCAGACCTTTTTGGCGACGCTGGCCCACCGGATTTTAACAATCTTCCTGTATTTTTCAGGGATTTTTATGTTGATGGAATCGGCGGTACCAAGTCTAACCGTTTCAAACAAGGTCTTGGTTAGGTTTTATCCCTACACTTTTTTCTTCTTGCACCAACTAACCAATATCTGCTACGCCTTTATTCTCTTAGGACTAGCACGGGGGATTCAAGCCAAGGTAAAAAAGGCCTACTGGCCGATGTTAGCCGTCCTATTGGTTGGCATCATTAACACCTTATTCCAAGATTGGAGCTTGAGTTTAACCATCTATTTGGGGATTGTGTTGGCAATCACGCTCTTTTCTAAGAAGGCTTTATACCGGCAAAAGTTCCAATACTCGTTAGGGTCATTGGCCTTTGACGGCGTTATCTTTATCGGCAGCTTCTTACTGTATGTCGTTATCGGGGTGATTAACGCGCCTGCTTACAGTAATAAGCATAAAATTCCGTCCGTGCTCTTTTTTCCCGGTCAACAGTTATGGCTGTCTGGCCTAATCGGGATTGGAATTGCGGTGATTATTTTATACTTTATCATGCAGTATCTAACTACTGGCCGCGATCCTTTTGCTGACCGTGACTTTGAAAGTGAACGGGTTAAGCAGGTGATTGAAACCTTTGGGGGAAATGAGACTAGTCACCTGGCCTTCTTGCGGGATAAGAACTTTTATTTTTACCAAGTAGACGGAGTCGACCAGCTTTTTTTCATGTACCGGCGTAAAAACGATAAGCTCATCATCATGGGTGAACCGGTAGGTAACCAAGCTTATCAAGAAGAAGCCCTGCAAAGTTTCTTACACCAAGCTGATCTTTATGGCTATGAGTTAGTCTTTTATGAAGTGGATAAGGACTACACCATGCTTTTACACGAGTACGGCTTTGACTTCCTAAAGACCGGGGAAGATGGGTTAGTAGAATTGGACAAATTTACCTTGGTCGGTAAAAAGCAGCGGGCGCAACGGGCCTTGATGAATAAGTTTGAGCGGGAAGGCTATGTCTTTTCGCTAGCACCTAACCCTTTGTCTAGCGAATTACTAGCAGAAATGAAGCGCGTTTCAGATGAATGGCTTAACGGTCAAGTCGAAAAGGGCTTTTCTTTAGGTTTCTTTGATGAATACTATTTAAACCAAGCGCCGGTGGCATTAGTCCGAGACGCTGAGGGAACCTTGGTTGCTTTTGCTAGCATGATGCCAACTGGGGGAAAAGAAATTCTAACGATTGACCTAATGCGGCACAGCAAGGACGCGCCCTCAGGGATTATGGACGAAATCTTCATTAGTCTCTTTAAGTATGGTCAAGAAGAAGGCTACACATACTTTGACTTAGGGATGGCACCTTTATCAAACGTGGGTCAATCTAAGTTCTCCTTTATCGAGGAACGAGTTGCTCACCTAATTTATCAATATGGCTATAAGTTATATGGTTTCCAAGGGTTGCGGGCATACAAGAACAAGTACGCCACCGTATGGCACCCCAAATATACGGCCTACCGTAAGAAGAGTTCGCTACTATCCACAATGTGGCAAGTAATTATGGTGGTTAACCAGCGGGCTGATTACCGGACCGCTAACGGGGGGAAAAAGCAGCTGCCATTTATCCCTAAATTTTTACAACCTTAGGAGGGCTTTTCATGAAGAAGAACTGGTTACAAATCCTTAACCAAGGCTCAATTCTCTTTGTTTGCCTGGTAATCGTAGATTGCTTACGGGGCATTTTACTAATTAAGGGCAACGGAAATATCGAGACCTTGCTAGGAATTAAAGTCAGCTTAATTAGAACCGCTAGCCAAAGTTCCTTTAATCTTAGTGGAACTTGGACGATTGTTATTTATTACGGCTTGTGTCTGGGGTTAGTATGGTTAGTTACAACAATTATGTCCCCAAAACGGGGCTAAGAAAAATGGTAGTCAGTATCAGTACTGATTACCATTTTTTATTTGACTTGGACCTAACTCCAAGCTGTATACTAAGGGTGAATTTGACAAAGGAAGTGAGTAAGATGGCTGATTTAACCATTACCCAAGTAGCCGCTAAATACAATATCAATCCCGACACAGTGAGGTACTATGAGCGGGTCGGCTTAATTCCTAAGGTGCCGCGTAAAGAAAATGGCAACCGCTACTATCCTGACAGCCTACAGCACTGGTTAGAAATGTTGGTTTGCCTGCGACACTCAGGTGTTTCCGTGGAGGTCTTGCATGACTATACCGAATTAATCTTACAGGGCGATGCGACCTTAGAGACAAGAAAAGAACTCTTACAAGAACAAGTTACGGTCCTAAAGCAGCGTCAAGCCGATATTCAACGGTCGATTGAGCGGTTGGAACACAAGATTTTTCTTTATGAAAGTGGTGAAATTAAACAAGACAAGAGTTATTTCAAAGAGTATAAGATTGCAGAACAAATTGCTAAAGAAAGGGGGGAGAGTGGTGAGTCAAAAGCTTGATGTTTTTGCGCATATTTTGCCGCCAGATTTTTACCAACGGATGTTGGCGTTAGAACCAACCTTGCCCCAAAAATATCCCTTTATTCAGATTCCAACTTTGTTGGATGTAACTGCTAGAAAAAAGCACTTTTTAAGTGATGAACAACAGGTCATATCAGTTGCTAATATCAATCCCGAAGACTATGTTAATCCCCAGTTGGCCCAAGAACTGGTTTGGGCTGCCAATCAAGAACTGGCTGAGATTGTGGCTACTAATAAGCGGTATTTTTATGCTGGCATTGGGATGGTTGCAATGAATAATTTAACTGGTGCGCTTGAGATAATGGAAAAACAAATTGCACCTAATCCTAACTTACTAGGCATTCAAGTTTTTACCCGCGCATTAGGGAAAAGTATTGCAGACGTAGCTTACCGGAAGTTATTTGCCAAAGCAGAAGAATTAGGATTGTTAGTCCTATTGCATCCTGTTTTTGATGAACGCAAGGTAGACAATAATTTAATCTTTAGTTGGGAATACGAGTTGAGTCAAGCAATGTTAGCCTTGGTTAAGGGAGAAATCTTTCAAGCTTACCCTAATCTAAAAATTGTGGTCCATCACGCTGGAGCAATGGTGCCCTTTTTCAGCGAACGAATCAATCATATTCTGTCTGCGACTGAGGCGGCAGATTTTAAGAAATTTTATGTAGATACCGCTCTTTTAGGTAATACCAAGGCCTTAGAATTGGCGGCCACTTATTTTGGTGTAGATCATCTTCTATATGGAACGGATGCCCCGTTTGGAAAAATGCCGGCTGGGGCAAGCAGCGAGATTAGGAAGGCTGTCGAAGAGATGGAACTTGATGAGGCAGCCAAGCAAGCTATTTTTAGGGATAACTTGTTAACGCTAGTGAAACGAGGTGAAAGTGATGGCCCAGCCACTATTTAGAATTTTTAAATTGGGAATTGAGACAAAAGATTTAGCTGCTTTTAGAAAGGTGGGGCAGACAAACCTTTTGACTTCACTTGCAAACGAGGAAGGAACTTGGGCGATGTATGCTTGTCATGAAGATGAACAAGGCTTGGCCAACGTGGTGTGTGAACTTTATCAAGCTGAGCCTGCTTACCAAGTTCACGCTAACTCAGCGCACTTTCAGGCATTTGCCAGCTTAGCAAAAAGGGCTGTTAAGAAGCGGAAAGTGCTTAATTTAAAGCCAGAACTGCTTTTAAAAAAGCCCGGGCAGTTAAAGGTAAGCGGGGCAAATAACTTGGAAATACGCTTGGCCCAAATAGTGATTGCTACTGATAAACTGCCAGCTTTTAGGCAAAGTGTATTTTCTGAGATGCAAACCGCAATTAAAAAGGAACCAGGGGTATTAGCCATGTATGCCGGTAGTTTGCCTCAAGAAAATCAGTGGTATTTTTTTGAAGTCTATCAAGATGTTAGCAGTTACGAAACTCACCGGCAGACAGCCCACTTTAAGCGGTATCTAGAGGAAACTACACCACTAGTAGTCTCCAAGCAATTAACGAGGCTAGTTACTGATACAGCTATCAGCCAAGCCTTAGAGATTAATCTTCAAGTAAATTAAGTGCAGTTAAGCTAGTTTCTAATTAGGGAAGCTAGCTTTTTTACAGTTAGTTAATTTATGACAAATGTCATCTCCAAAGGTGACATTTTATTCTAATTATTTAATGTAAATCCAGTTAAGCTTAACTTAAGAACAGCAAAGGAATGATTTACATGCAAATTTTAGAAGTGGACAAGCTAAGCAAAGCGTTTAAAAGCAAACCCGTTTTAAAGGGCGTTAGTTTTAAGGTTCAAGCAGGTGAGGTGGTAGCGTTAGTTGGTAAAAACGGGGCGGGCAAGTCAACCTTGCTCAAGCTAATTTTAGGACTACTAACCGCAGATAGTGGGCAAGTTACCTTTTTAGGGAAAAAGCGTGATTTTAAAGAGCAAATAGTGGTAATGTTACAAGAGGTACCCACTATCAGGCGGATTAAGGTTAAAGAAATTATCCAATTGTGGCGAAGTTATTACGCAAATCCCTTAGAATATGACGAACTGTTAAAGTTAGCAGATTTAGCTTCCAAAGAAAATAGTTATCTAACCGAATTATCTGGTGGGCAAAAGAAAAGACTATATTTTGCCTTAGCGCTTGCTGGTAACCCCCAAATTTTATTTTTAGACGAGCCAACCGTGGCGATGGACTCGCTAAGCCGGGCCAATTTTTGGAAGCAAGTTGATAGCTTAAGAAAAGAAGGAAAGACTTTTATAATCACTTCTCATTATCCCGAGGAGTTAGAACGTATCGCTAATAGGTTCTTGATTTTAGCCGAGCATAGATTAGTTTTTAACGGCAGTTTGGGGGAACTTCAGGCTAAACAAAAAGCATGTTTAGTCAGTTTTGCTAGTGATTTAAAGCAAGCAGAAATAGCTAATTGGAGCGGAGTGGTGCGTATTTCTGAACAAAATCACCACTACTTTTTACAGGTGATAGATTTACCGACCTTCTTAACGGACTTATTACCAAAGATTAGACAGGTTACGGAGTTGACCATTAAACCTAATGGACTAGCAGAGTTATTAGATAATCTTGGGGGGAATTATGATGAAGAAATTTAGTTATCAATTGGTGCTTAACTTTAAGCGAGTTGTATTGCGTAATCCTGGTTTTTTAGTAGGGGCAGTGTTATTACCAATTGTTTTTTACCTAGTTTTTACCAAGGCATTAAACCAAAATACATCAAGTGAATGGAATCTAAATTACTTAGCTAGCATGATAGTTTATGGGATTTTATTAGGATCGGTGATGACAACTACTAGTGTAATGATTGGAGACGCTCAAGGGGGATATAATAAGTTACTTAGGCTGACGCCAATAAGCAAGTGGTCCTTTTATCTTAACATGCTAGTCACTTTTGAAGTTCTCAATTTATTATGTATACTAGGAATAAGTAGTGTTGGTGTGATGGTTAATCAAGTTCAACTGCATTTAAAAGCTTGGTTAGGATTAATGTTAGTAGTTCCACTTGCAAGTTTACCCCTAATATTAATTGGCTTTATTATCAGTCGCGGTTGCGATTATAGCTTGGGAACGACTGTTAGCAACTTGATTATTTTTCCGCTGGCGATTGTTTCTGGTTTGTGGTTACCAATTGAATTGTTGCCTAAGTGGATGCAGACGGTAGGAAAAGTAATGCCAACTTACTATCTCAGACAACTAACCTTTAATTTGATTAATGAGCAATCACTCGGCAGCAAGAATTGCCTTTGGATAGGGGGCTGGTTGTTAATCTTGTTAGGGCTGTTAGTTATTCTGACTAAGTTTAAAACAAAGGAAGTGTAAGCATTCTTGTTTAGGACGATATTTAAAAAATTGACGCCAATTGATTTCTACTGGCTGATCTTCTTAATTCCTATCTTGTCTGTAGGTAGTCAGTTACCATTGAAATTGCAGGTTATTTTTTGGTTGTTGATAGTAGTTTGGTTAGCAACTTATTTTATAATTTATCTCAGTCGCGGGTGGCTAACTCTTAGCACAATTTGGCTTCAGCTAGGGCTAGATGCAATTTTTAGCATATGGTTGGGTTACCCCTACCTCTTTATTTTTACCGGCTTTTTCATTGGCAGTGAGCGGCTAGAAAAAAAGAGTCGCTTAGGCCTGGTTGGTGGTTACTATTTATTGGCGGTGGGATTATATATCGGGGCCATGCTAGTCCTTAAAGGAGGTAATCTCTACGAAACATTAATTAACGGCTTATTTATTATTTTGTCGTTACCAGTCGCCTACTACTCAAGCGAGCGGCGGCGCCGGCACATCCAAATCGTTCAAGATAATGAGCGCTTAACTTATATTGTCAAAAAAGCTGAACGTGAGCGGATTGCCCAGGAGCTTCACGATAATTTAGGGCAATCGTTTTCCGTATTAGCTCTGAAGGCTGAACTAGCCAAGAAGTTAGCGGTCAAAGATCCAGCGCTAGCAAGCCAGCAGTTAGATGACATTGCCAAAACTGCGCGGGCGGATTTAGATTTGGTTAGGGAGATTGTGGCTGGGTTGCGGAAGGATTTGTTAGTGCAAACCTTAGCCCAGGAGTCTATCAATTTAAAATTAGCTAAAATGGGTTTGAAAACAGAAGGTGAAAAAACAGCTCTTAATTGGCCAGAAGACATTCAAGAATTGTTAGCGCAGGTTATTAAAGAAGTTTCAACTAACTGCATTAGGCACAGTGGTGCACGGGACTTAACCCTGATTTTTAGTCAAGATGATGCTAATTATTACTTAAAGGCTAGCGATGATGGCCAGGGGTTTAAAACCGACTTATCCAAGGAAACTTATGGATTGAGTGGGATTCAAAAACGGGTAGCTTCTTTTGGGGGCGAAGTTAGTTTTCAAAATCAAGGTGGCGCTGTAATAGAGTTAAGCTTACCAAAGAAGGGATAAAATGATTAAGCTTTATTTAGCAGAAGATCAAGAAATGTTAAATTCTGCCCTAGTAATGTTATTGAACTTAGAGGATGAATTTCAAGTAGTAGGAAGTTGTCGGGATGGTAGGCAGGCCTTAGAAGAAATTACAAGGTTACAGCCTCAAGTTGTAATTTTAGACATTGAAATGCCTAGCTTAAGTGGCTTAGAGATTGCTAAAAAATTGCGAGCTACTAACCAAGGCTTAAAGATTATTATCTTAACCACCTTTGCGCGTAAAAGGTATTTTCAAGAGGCACTAGCAGCTAAAGTTAACGGCTACCTTTTGAAGGATAGCCCCAGTGATTCTTTAATCAGTGCAATTTATGCAATTCTAGAAGGAAATACGGTGTTTGATCCTAAGTTAGTTAGTGGCATCTTAAATGAAGTTCCTAATCCGTTAACTAAAAGGGAGCTGGAGGTTTTGCGGGCTTTAAAAACAACGGCGACTACTAAAGAGCTAGCTGCTAGCTTGTATTTATCCGAAGGAACGGTTCGTAACTATATTTCAGCAATTTTAAGTAAAACTGGGACTAAGTCGCGCTTAGAGGCCGTCAACCTTGCTCAAGCTAAGGGGTGGTTATAGTTAGTAAAAAGGTGTTGCTTGCATGAAAACGTGCAAGCAACACCTTTTGTTAGTTATTAATCTTCATCATCATCGAATCTGAAGAGGTAATCTTCATCTTCCATAGCTTCTACGTTACCTAACAAGTAACCATTCCCAACTTGGGAGAAGAAGTCGTGGTTAGAAGTCGAAGTGGAGATACCGTTCATGACAACGGGGTTAACGTCTTCGGCTGTATCCGGGAAGAGGGGATCTAAGCCCAGGTTCATCAAGGCCTTATTGGCATTGTAGCGTAGGAACACCAAGACATCGTCGGTCCAACCAACTTGATCGTAAAGGCTAGCGGTATATTTTTCTTCGTTTTCGTAAAGGTCGTAGAGTAAGTCATAAATCCAGGCCTTTAGTTCCTCTTGCTGTTCTTCGTTAAGCTCGTTAAAGCCTAATTGGAACTTGTAGCCAATATAAGTTCCGTGAACTGATTCATCCCGTAAGATTAGCTTGATGATTTCAGCAACGTTTGGAAGCTTATTGTGGCCTAACCAGTATAAAGGAGTGTAGAAGCCGGAGTAAAACAAGAAGGTTTCCAAGAAGACGGACGCTACCTTTTTTTCAAGCGGCTTACCATGTTGGTAAAGGTCGTTAATCTTTTGGGCCTTATATTGAAGCAGTTCGTTGGAATTGGTCCAAGCAAAGATTTCATCAATTTCAGCCGGGGTATTTAGGGTTGAAAAGATAGAGGAGTAACTCTTAGCGTGAACTGATTCCATAAATTCAATGTTATTTAAGACCGCTTCTTCGTGTTGAGTCCGAACGTCTTTTTTCAAAGAGGCCATCCCGTCTTGGGATTGGAGGGTATCAAGTAAGGTTAAGCCCCCAAAAACCTTAGCGACCACATCCTTATCAGCTTCCGTTAGGGTCCGCCAATCAGCTAGGTCATTAGAGAGCGGAATTCTAGTATCTAACCAAAATTGCTCCGTTAATTTTTCCCAGGTGGCTTTGTCGATTTCATCTTCGAGTTTATTCCAGTTAATGGCTGTATAGTTTTCCAAAAAAATCACTCCTTAAATTGTGCAACTTTCGCACTCGTTAACTCCAATTTCACCGTTATTGTCAGTAAAGGTCCGGATGTAATAAATCGACTTAATCCCCTTACTGTGGGCGTAGTTCCGTAAAATTGACAGGTCACGGGTTGTCATTTTGTTATTGCCTGCTTTTTTCCAAGGGTAAAGTCCTGCTGGAATCTCAGAACGCATGAAGAGGGTCAAACTCATCCCTTGGTCGACGTGTTGCTGAGCGGCTGCGTAAGTGTCAATGACCTTAAGCATTGAGGTGTCGTAAGCGGACTTGTAGTAAGGAATGGTTTCGTTAGACAGGTAAGGAGCAGGGTAGTAAATCTTACCAATCTTTCGTTCCTGCCGTTCTTCAATCCGGTTAATGATTGGGTGAAGGCTAGCGGTGGTGTCATTAATATAAGAAATTGACCCATTAGGAGCAACTGCTAAGCGGTTTTGGTGGTACAAGCCATCAGTCATAACCGCTTCTTTTAACTGAGCCCAGTCAGCTGCAGTTGGGATGAAGACGTGCTCAAATAAGGCTTTAACCTTAGCGGTCTTAGGGCCAAAATCGTTAGCTAAATACTTGTCAAAGTAAGTCCCGTCGGCGTACTTGCTCTTAGCAAAGTCTACAAAGGTGGTGTGTCGTTCGCGGGCAATCTTGTTAGAGGCAACTAATGTCCAGTAATTGAGGAGCATGAAGTAGACACTAGTGAAATCGAGGGCTTCTTTTGAACCGTATTCGATTTGGTTTTTAGCCAAGAAGGCGTGCAGGCCCATTGCCCCTAAACCAATAGTGTGGGCCTGAGCGTTACCTTTTTGAACCGAAGGAACCACTTGAATGTCTGAGTGGTCGGTAACAAAGGTCAAAGCCCGGACCATTGTTTCAACTGACTGTCCGAAATCGGGGGCAGCCATTAGGTTAACGATGTTGGTTGAGCCGAGGTTACAACTAATGTCAGTTCCTAGTTCATCAAATTCTTGGCGGTCGTTGACGATTGAGGGCTTTTGGACCTGCAAGATTTCCGAGCACAGGTTACTCATGATAATCTTACCCGCAATCGGGCTGGCTTCATTGGCAGTATCAATGTTGACCACGTAAGGGTAGCCTGATTCTTGTTGTAACTTACTGATTTCCGTTTCAAGTTCCCGGGCTTTAATCTTCTTTTTAGGAATAGCGGGGTTAGCCACCATCTTGTCGTATTCCTTAGTGATGTCGACGTAAGAGAATGGTTTACCATAGACGCGTTCCACTCCCCAAGGATCAAAGAGGTACATATCCTCGTTGTTAGCGACTAGTTCATAATATTTGTCGGGTACAATTAGGCCTAAAGATAAGGTCTTAACCCGGATTTTTTCGTCGGCGTTTTCCTTCTTAGTTGAAAGGAAGGCTTCAATATCTGGGTGGAAGACGTTAAGGTAAACAGCTCCGGCCCCTTGGCGTTGTCCCAACTGGTTAGAGTAAGAAAAACTATCTTCTAATAGCTTCATAACGGGTACGACCCCGGAAGCAGCTCCTTGAATATTCTTAATAGGAGCCCCTGCACCCCGGAGGTTACTCAAGGTAATCCCAACCCCGCCCCCGATTCGGGAAAGTTGGAGGGCAGAATTAATTCCCCGCCCGATTGAGTTCATGTCGTCGGTCATTTGGATTAAGAAACAAGAGACCAATTCACCCCGGCGTTTACGACCCGCGTTTAAGAAACTAGGGGTAGCTGGTTGGTAGCGTTGGTTGACCAATTCGTCAGCTAATTTTAACGCTAACTCTTCGTTGCCATCCGCAAAGTAAAGGGCGTTAATGGCTACCCGGTCGATAAATGATTCCAAGTAGTAAGCACCATCGTTAGTCTTTAAAGCGTACTGAGCGTAAAACTTATAAGCAGCCATGAAGGTCTTAAAGGTAAAGTTGGCTGCCGTTAGTTTAGCGTATAACTTTTCGATAAAAGCAAAGTCGTATTTAGCTAAAAATTCACTTTCGAGGTAGTCGTTAGCAATTAAATAATCAAAACGTTCCTTTAGGGAGTTAAACTTCATCGTGTTGGGGATGACATTTTCCTTCAAGAAAGCTGCTAAAGCTTCCTTATCTTTGCCTAATTGGATTTGACCATTAAGGGGCAAGTTAATTTCATTATTTAAGTCGTAATAAGTAACTTGGTTAGGATCAATCGTTTTGAGACTCAAGTTTCTTCACCGCTTTCTTAAAATTAGTTACATCTTTAGGGGTGCCGTTAAATTCAAAGGCATAAATAATAGGGACCTGGTAGTCACGAGCCAAATCGCGCGCTGTAAAGATGAAGAGTTGCGCAAAGTTGCGATTGCCAGTGCCTACGATCCCCTTTAAATAAGTTGCATTTGCACCGGTGTCTAAGAAGTCACGCACCGGTTCGGTAATGTTATCTTCGTAGGTCGGAGTGATGAGCACAAAGGGTTCATCAAACTCCTTAAAAGCGCCAGTCGGGTCGATTTCGTAGACTTCATCAGCTGGAAGGTCCAACTTTTTGATGAAGCGCCGGGTTTGCCCAGTGACGCTAAAATAAGCTATTTTCATGAGTGTGAATCCTTTCCAGTTTTATTGAGCAACAATTTTTTTCAATAAATCTGGTCTAAACCCCCGGATAATTGGATTGTTGTCTTGTTCTAGGACAGGGACAGATTGAAAGCCCTTGTTCTTTAAGTAATCGATGTATTCTGGATTTTCGTTAACGTTTCTTTCTTCAAATGCAATGTCATGTTGCATCAGGAAGTTTTTAGTCATTTTGCATTGGATGCAGTTATTTTTAGTATATAATTCTAAACTCATTTTTAAGACTTCCTTTCGTGGTGATTTGCAATTTTTAGTATACAACATTGTTGTAATTAATCAAGCAAAAACACAACATATAGACAAAATTTCATAGAAAGCAACCGACATGTTGTGGTTAAGCTTTTTTTAGGATTAGCAGGATTTTTAGGCTGAAATAGTTGCTTTTAAGCCTTATTATCCGTATCATAGAAAGTGACTTAAGAAAGTGAGCGGAGTAAATGACGAATTATTATTATACCAAAAATCCCGATGTGGAACATAATGAACAAAACTTTAATTTTACCCTCTTAGGAAATGAATTAAACTTTACCACTGATAACGGGGTCTTTTCCAAGCGCCGGGTTGATTTTGGTTCCTGTGTGCTACTAGCAGCTTTAGACCAACCGGCTTTTCAGCCACGTAAGCTACTAGATGTTGGGTGTGGCTACGGTCCACTAGGGCTAGCGGTAGCCAAGAAGTTTCCCCAAGCCCAAGTTGATATGGTTGATGTTAATGAATTGGCTTTGAGTCTAGCTACTAAAAACGCAGCGGCTAACCAAATTAAAAACGTTAACATTTGGTCGTCTGATCAATATCAAACCGTAACGGCTAAAGATTACGATGCCATTATCACTAACCCCCCAATTCGGGCCGGTAAAGAAGTGGTCCACGGAATCTTGAGCCAGGCTAAGGACCACTTAGTAGTAGGCGGCACCTTGACGGCGGTGCTTCAAAAAAAGCAAGGCGCCCCCTCTGCTAAAAAGAAGTTAGAAGAAGTTTTTGGTAACTGCCAGGTCCTCAAAAAAGACAAGGGTTACTTTATTTTACAAAGTATTAAGGAAGTTTAACGTGGACCAAGAGCAAAAAGAATATTTTATGAATGAGGCCTTAAAAGAAGCGAAATTGGCCTTTGATGCAGGTGAGATTCCAATAGGTTGTGTGCTAGTTTACCAAGGGAAAATTATCGGCCGGGGCCATAACTTACGCCAGGCTAGCCAGCAGGCAATTGATCACGCGGAAATTTTAGCCATTAGTCAAGCTAACCAGCAGCTAGCAAGTTGGCGCTTAGCAGGCTGCCAGCTCTTTGTTACCTTAGAGCCGTGTCCGATGTGTGCAGGGGCTATTTTAAATGCGCGGAT
>SAMEA104315421__coassemble_1424_pt1 | contig 12188 bp, 15 predicted proteins | sample SAMEA104315421__metabat2_low_PE_055 | metagenome-assembled genome bin SAMEA104315421 (sample SAMEA104315421) | gut metagenome | biome: Monkey gut; feature: monkey-associated habitat; material: faeces | place: China | collected 2013
ACGCGCTAGACTCAAAATCTAGTGTCCCTTGGGACGTATCGGTTCGACCCCGATCACCGGTATTTTTAGAAACCGTTAGAAACAGTAAAGTCCGAGAAATCGGGCTTTTTTCTTTGCAGTTACAGTTAAAAACAGTTAGAAATCGTGAAGTATTTGCAATTTATTTGCAATCTGCTTATTTTGACTGGCTTCGTATTCTTGAATTAAATATGCATATTTTTTCATTGTCGTTGTTAAATCGGCGTGACCTAGGCGTTTTGAAATCGCATATAAGTCTATTCCTTGATAAAGAAGAAATGCAACGTGAGAGTGTCTTAAAGAGTGAAAGTGATAGTTAGCCTTATCTAAATTACACTGTGCTAGCGCAACCCGGAGCGCCTTATTAACAGCGTTACTAGTAGGGATTGTGTTCTGTTCGTTTGCAAAGACCATAACGCTGCCGTGCCCTCTAAGTTGTTTGAGAACTGACAAGAGACCTTGGTTAACTGCAATTACACGCTTAGAGCTCCTGTTCTTAGGTTCTTTAAGCTCGCCTTGAACATAACTATATGATTTATTGACAGAGATGGTTTGGTGCATGAAGTCAATATCTTTCCAGGTCAACCCGGCAATCTCTCCTAATCTCATGCCTGTGTAAATCGCAGTAAGGATCATATACCTAGAAGTGTACTTAGGGTTAAGCCCATTGGTCAATACTTGAATTAGCTGCTTAATCTCTGAAACGTTAAGGTAATCAACGTTCTTAGTTTTCTGCCTGTTAAAAGATAGCTCAATTCGTTCAGTGAAATCTTTCTTTAGCAGCTCATCATATAGAGCAGACTTAACGCAGCTACGAACATAGATATTAATTTGTGACATTAATTCCTTGCTGTGATTTGAACCGAATTCGTTAATAAAGAGCTGATATTTTTGCCTGGTCATGTCTGCTAGTCTTTCAGTAGGAAAATAGGTGTGCAAGACTTTATCTACGTGCAAGTATTTGCGATAGGTGCTAGGTGCAACTTTACCTTGCTTGTACGTTTTATGCCATTCAGTAAAATAATCTGCAAATAGTTTATCTTCATTCCTGATATTAGCGGCTAATTCAAGTTCAGCAGCAAACTTTTTAGCTGCATCTTTGGTGGCAAAACCCGATTTGGATAGTTGAACAAGTTTTCCGCGCTCGTCAACGCGAGAAAAACGAACTTGCCAGCCAGATTTGCGTTTAATATAACTTGCCATTTAAAAAATACCTCCTTTTATGTTAAAATTGAGTATGCAAAAAGCCACACTTATAGTGTGTTGTATAGCGTTGCCTGTGTCCCAAAATTTGGTCGTGGAGGGATGCAGGCTTTTTTATTTTTTAAACCCGGCGAAATACAATAACTGAAATTAGTAGTAATATCTAGTAATTATATACAGGTCTCTTTTCTTTTTGGATAATAGTACGTCCTGTATAAAGTAATTCCCCAAGTTTATCATCAGCTTTTTTATCATACTTAAAAACTTTAGTAACGTTATTTGAAGTATCATCAATTCGTACAAGAATACCAAGGTCACCCGTATTCCAAAGAGTATACATATACCCATTATCCTCAAATGTTTTATAGACTGACGGTATTTTTTGGATGGTATCGAAAGGCTTTCGTCCAAAAGATTGTGCAAAGCCAATAAGCCTATCGTGTTTATTTTTTCTAGCCTTTTTTTGTGAAGAAGCATAAGCATAGCCTTGCTTTTCTATTTGTGGTGCAGCACCGTTAGCGTAATTAAGTTTTTTATTTTCATTAAAACCAAAAGTAATAGCACCTTTATTGTATTCTAATGTCCAGTACCCACTCTCATCTTTGTATTCTTTATACGGCTTTCCCATAATAGATTTTACCTTTTTAAAAGGCATTCCAAATTTTAGTTTTTTGGCACGTTTCAATAATGTCTTTTTAGAAACTGATGCTTGAACTGAAACTATTTGATTTGAAATTGGTGAATAATAAGGAACAGATACAAAAAATAACGTCGACGCTACAAATACAGCTATTTTTTTCTTCATGATAATTCCCCCAAATCACTGACTTTGATAAATCTAATCATATCGTCTGGCAACTCGTACGAACGCACAAAATCTAATACGTTGAACGATGATGTTACATCTGTTTGACGCAATAACAGGCACAAAGCAAACTCATTTGCTTCAGCTTCGATTTTCGGAACTTGTAAACCTGCGGAAAATCGCCTAAAAAAAGTTGTCGACTGCCCTGGATGCAGTATGTTGTGTCCTAGCTCATGCGCTAAAACGAAGTCTCGTTTTGGACTTTTTAGTTTAGGACTAACCATCATTGCAATTTCGTTGTCGCTTCTGACAGTTATTCCTAACGTGCTTTTTGGCAATTCGACATCATCTATTATGTAAGCTCCAGTTTCTTTTATTAGCGAAGCAAGGTCAGCAGTTCCACAATCTTTAACTAAAATTTCAACTTCTTTTTTAATATCCAAGCAGCATCAATCCTTTTGCTTACTTCTCTTTTTATTCATCTCTAATGCCACTAACAGAGCGGTTTTTAAGCTAGCCTTATCCTCATCGCTCATCGGCTCCCCGTAAAAATTCACACTGTTTTCAGACTCGAGACCATTTATCATCCTATCGGCCATCTGACCAATATCTTCGATTTCTTGCGGAGACAGTGAGGCCTTATCATCTGTTCTACCCATTAGGTAATCAATACTAACGTGGAAATAGTCGGCTACTTTTTCTAAATCTTTTGCTTTTGGGTCGCTAGTCTTCCAACGATAGAATAAATTTTTGCTGAAATTTAAGTCTTCTGCAACTTGCTGGAGCGATTTATTACGCTTAGAAGCAAGTTTTTTTATTATTTCAAAGGTATTCATATCAATCTTCCTCATGTTTACATAATGTTTACACAAGAAAAAATTATACGAAACGTAAAAAAACAAGTTGACTTTTAATACGAAACGTAATAATATAATTCCTGTAAGTTAGTTTGATAGAAAAAAGCAACGATAAAAACAACGATTATTCCGCCAAGAATATATTAAGTGATGATTTTGTCGTGCTTGTTAACTACGCTTTCATTTTACACATTCGTATGAAATAAATCAATAGATTTATACGAAAAATAAAATTATTTTTTCTATAGTTCTGACTTACGGGAGGGTGGGACGGATTAAAGAAAGGATGTGAATAAAATGCCCGAAACTTTAAACGGACGAGAAAAAATCATCAAATATCTATCCGACAACGATATATCAATCAGCAGTTTAGCGGTGATGTACGGAGTTGGCAAACAGGATTTGGCGGATTATCTGTCAGGCCGAAAAAAGAACCCAAGAGGAAATCAGATTATTCTAAAAATCATTTCTGATTTCAAGATTAGCTAAGAGGGGTGAGAATATGAATCCATTTGAAATAACAATCGTCCCAGGCGTTCTTGAAAAAATGGTAGACAAATACATCAACAAACTATTTGAGTCTATGCTTGATGGCCGGACGTGGTCACTTGACCAGTTCCGCAAAGAGTGTTGTGGTGGTAAATCGAAAGAATGGGTTAACTTATATATCCTGTCAGAATTTGCCGAAGAAATCGACTACCACTTGCCGGATGGCTGGTTAATTCCTAGCCAAGGCAGAGGCTCACAAAATATCATCTTTGCCGGCAAGGCCTGTAAATGGATGGAAAAGAATCGTAATCGAATCGACTGGCAAGCTAAGTTGCCGAAGTGAAAGGAGGTGAAACAGCATGAAGTATTGGGGAGCATTTTTAACTGGACTAGCATTAGCCCAAGATAATTTCTTTGCTTACTACGGCTTGTTAATCCTAGGGTTAGGATTAATTGCCTTAAAGGTAATGATGGAGCCGTGGCCAGATGAAGAAGAGGAGTAAAAAAATGTGGATACCGAATGGGATAACTTTAATCATTATTTTTGGTGCGCTGTGCACAGGTACAAAAAAAGCCTGGGATAAACACCAGGCAAAAAAACAAATTATATCACAAAACAAATTATATCACGGAAAGGAAGAAAACTAAATGGCAGTCAAGATTAATAAGCTTGAAATTGAAAATGTCAAAAGAGTTAAAGCTGTTGCTATTGAGCCAACTCCAAACGGCTTAACAGTAATTGGTGGCAACAATGGCCAAGGTAAGACTTCAGTCTTGGACGCGATTGCTTGGGCCTTAGGAGGCAACAAATACAAGCCGACTAAAGCACAACGGGAAGGTTCAGTTACACCTCCAAGCCTTCAAATAACGATGAATAACGGCCTAATTGTAAAGCGTGACGGCAAGAATTCATCTTTAAAGGTAATTGACCCAACCGGCAGAAAAGCGGGGCAGCAGCTATTAAATGAGTTTGTAGAGGAACTCGCTATTAACTTACCTAAGTTTTTAGAAGCAAGCGACAAAGAAAAGGCTGAAACGCTACTGCAAATCATTGGTGTTGGTGATGAACTATTTGAACTAGATTCTACTGAAGCAAGGTTATATAACGACCGGCGAGCAATCGGACAAATTGCTGACCAGAAGAAGAAGTTTGCGTTAGAAAAACCGTATTACACTGATGCACCAGATGAATTAGTTTCAGTCTCAGAACTAATCCAACAACAGCAAGCAATCTTAGCACGCAACGGCGAAAATCAACGTAAGCGGGAGCAAGTCACAAAGATTAGCCAAGATCTCGATTTAGCTAATCAGATTGTAAATTCGCTAAAAAAACAGCTGCAGGAAGCAGAAGAAAAACAAGCTAAATTACAAACTGACCTAGAAATCGCGCATAAATCTGCAGCTGATTTGAAAGATGAGTCAACAGCTGAATTAGAAAAGCAGCTAGCAGAAATCGACGAAATCAACCGTCGTGTCAGAGCTAACCTTGATAAAGAAAAAGCCGAAAGTGACGCTAAAGAGTTCAAGGAAAAATACGACTCATTAACTGCTGAAATTGAAGAAATCAGAGCTAAGCGAACTGACCTTTTAAGTAAAGCTGACTTACCACTACCAGGGTTATCAGTGATGGACGGCAAGCTAACCTACAACAATCAACAATGGGACAACATGTCAAGCTCTGAACAGCTTAGAGTGGCCACCGCGATTGTTCGCAAGTTGAAGCCTGATTGTGGGTTTGTATTGCTAGATAAATTAGAACAGATGGACTTGCAAACCATGAATGAGTTCGGCAAGTGGCTAGAACAAGAAGGGTTACAAGGAATCGCCACTAGAGTTTCAACCGGCGATGAATGTGAAATCATCATTGAAGATGGCTACGTTGTTAAAGATACTCTAGCAGCACCTAAACAACCAGCACAACCAACACAATCTGCTTGGACAGGGAAAGGAGCGTTTTAGATGTCTAAATATCAAGTTGAAGGAACTTTTAAACGTGAACCAATGAAAGTAGTTATCTACGGAACAGAAGGTATTGGAAAGACAAACTTTGCAAGTAAGTTTCCAGACCCAATCTTCATTGACACTGAGGGGTCAACAGGTTTTATTAATGCACAAAAAATGCCAAATCCTACTTCGTGGACGATGCTTCTAGATGAATTAGAAGATATCAAGAATGTGCCACGTGGGAAGACTCTAGTCATCGACACCTTAGACTGGGCCGAATCATTAGCCAAGCAGTATCTCATGCAAAAAAATAATTGGAATGCGATTGACGCTTCAAATTACGGAGTGAGATTTGTCGCTTTGTCTGATGAAATTGGCAAACTGCTAAATAAGCTAACTGAAATTAGAGATCTTGGAATTAACGTTGTGCTTGTGGCTCATGCTGAAGCAAAAAAGCACGAGCTGCCGGATGAAATGGGACAGTATGACAAATACGTCCTTAAAGTCGAACGACGTGATGCTAGTTTGGCCAAGGAATGGGCTGATATGGTGCTGTTCTTTAATTACAAGACAACTATCATCACTGACGGTAAAAGCAAAAAGGCAACCGGTGGCCAACGGGTAATGTATACAACACACCGGCCGGCTTGGGATGCTAAAAACCGCTTAGGGCTAGCAGACGAATTACCATTAGATTTCGAGTCAATCAGAGAAGCGTTTGAAAAGAAAACCGGAATGGTTACTAACAAAGATGAAGCAATCAATGTTGAGCTTGGACCGGAAACGATTGCTGACGTAGCAGAACAAGTTGAAGAAAAAACTCAACCAACACAAACACCTGAGCCAGCAGCACAGACTGATTTGCCATCAGTAATTCCAAATTATCTAACAGACTTAATGAGAGCTAACCAAGTTAGTGCTGATGAAATTATGCAAGTAATTTGGGTGGGTGGATTTATGCCACAAGGAACACCTTTAGAAAATGTTCCAGCAGAACTATGGGGACATTTAGCAAGCAATTGGGACAAAGTCCTAAATATGTTAGAAACACAGATTAGAAATTAGGAGGACATAACATGGATAACAATGAATTTTTAAGTTGGGATGGAGCTTTTACTGCGGAGGAAAGTCAATACACGCTTCTGCCAGAAGGAACATATCCTTTTACAATTACGAAGATGGAAAGAAAAGTTTACACGGGTAATTCTACGAAGATTCTAAGTGGGACACCTTACGCTGAAGTTACATGCAAAGTCGATGGTGGTCAACTCGGAAGCACAATAGTTACTGAACGTTTATATCTGTTAAAGTCATTTCAATGGAAACTAACACAGTTCTTCAAAGCTATTGGCCAACCCGTTGTTATCGGTCAAGCATTCCAACCAAACTGGAATGCAGTAATTGGCTCTAACGGGACTGCCAAAGTGATTCAACACAGTTATGTTAGTCGCGACGGCCAAGAACGGATTAACAACTCAATTGAAAGCTTTGAAGATCCACAAAAAGTTCAAGGACAAGCTGCTCAATCACCACAACAACAAACAGCACCAGTTCAAAATCAACAACCAACACAGCCACAAACAGGATTCCAACCAGGAGCATTTTAGGAGGTGGAATTAATGAAGAACATTGACATTAACATCTTGCAATTAGCACAAGGAGCTGTGCAAGAAAAGCTAGACCAAGAATTTGAAAAGATTTTTGAGAATATCCAAGACCCTAACGTTAGCGCAACTGCGAAACGGACAGTTACTTTAAAAATTGATTTTGTACCGGATGAAGCTAGACAGGTAGTTAAAACTAATGTAGCAGCTACTTCAAAGTTAGCACCAACAGACCCAGTAGCTACAACAATTTTGACGGGTAAAGACCTAACAACTAATAGAATTGAAGCTCACGAATTGCAATCAAACGTTCCTGGTCAAACATACATTGACGACAAAGGCGACCTCAGAACAGACACAGGAGAGCCAGTTGATGTTATCGAAAAAGAAACTCAAAAGAAACGTAAGGTAATTGATTTACAAGAAAAGAGAGGTTAACAACATGGATTTAACTAAGGAAGCATTGCAATATTTAGCAGAAAACACTATTAAGCCTAAAGAAAGAGTAGTGAAAATTAATGGCAGTAATTTTGTAATTGATGAAGCTGGTCACTATGACAGAATCAAGCCTAGAGTTTACAACGCTAAAGACCCACTAATTATTAAAACCTTGACAGGGTTAGTTGATTACATCAAATCAAACCTGGAACGTAAGGAAGCTAAGTTACTCTTACACATTGAAAAGCCAGATGAAGTAAGTTTGATGGGACTTTTAGCTGAAGATGGCAGCCGGGAATACCTAGCGTCTGCTCAAGCTATCGTTCCTAGATTTAACTTTGACTACTTCTTAGACATTGAAGAGTTTAACGTTGCTTTGCAATCAGTATTTGCTCCCACGGCAGATAGAGACATCCTATTAAAAGTAGTTGGAAATCTTAAAGAAGATAATGTGAAAACTACCGGTGATGATGGTATTAGCCAAGCAGTCACTATCAAAACAGGCGTGGCCACAGCAGCTGATGTTAAGGTGCCAAATCCTGTAACGTTAGCACCTTACCGGACTTTCATTGAAGTTAAACAACCGGAAAGCAAATTTATTTTCCGGATGAAAGATGGTCCACGGGGAGCGATTTTTGAAGCAGACGGGGGTGCTTGGAGAAATCAAGCGATTCTAAATATCAAAACGTTCTTAGAAGAACAACTTACTAATGAAATCGCTAGTGGCAAGATTACAATCTTAGCCTAATTTAGGAGTGATTAGATGGAATTAAGACCATACCAAGAAAAAAGCAGGGAAGCGGTAGAAGCCGAATGGGACTCTGGAATTAAACGGACCTTATTGGTTCTACCGACTGGAACTGGTAAGACAGTTGTTTTTGCAAAAATTATCGAAGATAGAGTGAAAGCCGGAGATAGGGTTCTTATCTTAGCGCATCGAGGCGAGCTGCTAGAACAAGCTTCAGATAAGTTAGCTAAAGTCACTAACTTAAAAACAGCGACTGAAAAGGCTGAGCAAACTAGTTTAAATAGTTTCTATCGAGTTGTTGTTGGCTCAGTTCAAACATTGCAACGCGAAAAGCGGCTCAAACAATTTTCACCAGATTATTTTGACACAATCGTTATTGATGAAGCACATCACTGTCTTTCGGATGGCTATCAAAGAGTGCTTAATTATTTTGAAAATGCAAGAGTCTTAGGAGTAACGGCCACACCCGACCGAGGAGATATGCGCAACTTAGGTTCTTACTTCGAGTCGCTAGCATATGAATATAAGTTGCCTGAAGCAATTAAGTCCGGATATTTAAGCCCAATTAAAGCATTAACTATTCCGCTAACACTTGATTTATCTAGTGTTAAACAACAAGCAGGTGACTTTTCCACAAAAGATTTAGGGACAGCGTTAGATCCTTACTTATATCAGATTGCCGATGAAATGGTTAAGCATTGCATGAATAGAAAAACAGTAGTATTTCTGCCGTTAGTTAAAACTTCAGAAAAGTTCCGAGATATTTTAAACGAACGTGGCTTTAAAGCAGCTGAAGTAAACGGCGAGTCTGAAAATCGCAAAGAAATTCTAAAAGACTTTGAAGAAAATGAGTACAACGTCTTATGTAATTCAATGTTGCTAACAGAAGGCTGGGATTGTCCAGACGTTGACTGCATCGTTGTTTTAAGGCCTACAAAAGTTCGGAGCCTTTATAGCCAAATGGTTGGCCGGGGCACAAGGTTAGCTCCAGGCAAAGAAGAACTACTGTTACTCGATTTCTTGTGGCACACAGAACGTCACGAGCTCTGTCACCCAGCACATTTGATTGCGGAAAATGACGAAGTTGCTAAGAAGATGACAGAGAATATCGAACAAGAAGCCGAAGCAGTCGATATTCAAGAAGCCGAGGTCCAAGCTAAAGAAGATGTAGTTGCACAGCGTGAAGAAGCATTAGCTGAGAAACTAAATGAACTTAAAAAACGTAAGCGTAAATTAGTTGACCCATTGCAATTTGAAATGTCAATTCAAGCTGAAGATCTTTCAAGCTATGTTCCTACGTTCGGTTGGGAAGTAGGACCTCCAACTGCCAAGCAGCTAAAAGCTTTAGAAAATTACGGTATTTTTCCGGACAGTATCGAGAACGCAGGCAAAGCAAGCTTACTACTCGACAGGTTGCAGAAACGTAAAGACGCAGGTTTAGCGACGCCAAAACAAATTCGAATGCTTGAAGGCAGAGGGTTTAAATATGTCGGTACTTGGTCTAAAGAAGAAGCAAATAAGTTAATTTCAATAATTGCCGGTAATGGTTGGCGAGTGCCACTAAACATTAGGCCGGCAGAATATCGGCCTGCTTAAAGGCTAGCAGCAAGGTCATGGTTGATTAAGGATGGTCCGATTCCGTCCCCTTGCTTTACCATGGTAAAAATCTTATTCAAAAGGAGGAAGCTCAAACTTGGAAAAGTTTAATTTGTTGCCGTTGCTTGATTGCATTGACCCGAGTAGCTTAGATTACACAGAATGGGTTCAAGTAGGGATGGCTCTCAAAGAGGAAGGCTACACTTACAACGACTGGGACTCATGGTCACAAAGAGATGGCGCTCGTTACCATGAAGGCGAATGCGAAAAGAAATGGGAAACATTTGACGGCATGGGGTCAGTAGTTACTGGTGCTACTATCACGCAAATGGCTAAAGAAAATGGCTGGGAGCCTAAAATGCGCGAAGAAAACAAAGCATTTGGCTGGGATGATAGCATTGAAGCCGTTAGCTATAACTCGGAAATCGACAAAGATTATAAGTTAATCGACACATCTTATATGTCTGGGGAAGAAATCAAAGAGCCGAAAGTTTGGAATCCAGCTAAGCAGATTACAAACTATCTAGAAACACTATTTGACCCTGGCGATGTAGTTGGATTTGTTAATTCAGCTTATCAGCATGAAGAAGCAAACGGTGAAGTCAAATGGATTCCAGCAAGCTCAGGTGTTTACACTTTAACGGCCGGAGACATTATAGACGGTCTCCGCAGAAACAAAGGTGATGTCGGTGCCATTATGGGAGACCCTAACCCGGAAGCCGGGGCCTGGATTAGATTTAATCCGTTGAATGGAAAAGGTGTAAGAAACGATGATGTAACTGAGTTTAAGTATGCTTTAGTTGAATCTGACTCAATCAGTGTTCAACTGCAGAATGAAATCTATCAGAAGCTAGAGCTACCGATTGCCACTTTAGTTTACACAGGCAAAAAGTCACTTCACGCAGTCGTCAAAGTCAACGCTAAGAATTATCCACAGTACAAAGATAGGGTTGATTATTTGTATGAAGTTCTTAACAAAAATGGGCTCAAAATTGATAAGCAAAATAAAAATCCATCTCGGTTAACTCGTCTGCCTGGTTTTGTACGTGGTAATAAGAAACAATTTTTAGTTGCCACAAACATTGGGAAAGCCAACTGGGACGAGTGGACGGAATACATCGAAGACTTAAATGATAACTTGCCAGAGATGGAAAGCTTAGAAAATCTGTTTGATGAAGAAATTGTGTTAGCACCGGAATTAATTAGCGGTGTGTTAAGAAAAGGACACAAGATGTTAATTGCCGGGCCGTCAAAAGCTGGTAAGTCATTTGCTCTAATCCAGTTGGCCATCGCCATTGCAGAAGGTCGACAATGGTTTGGCTTTAACTGCACGCAAGGTAAAGTTCTTTACGTCAATCTCGAGTTAGACGGCAAATCAGCCAAAAAAAGATTTGTTGATATTTATAACACGTTAGGACTTGGCCACCAAAATATTAAAAATATCGATATTTGGAATTTACGTGGAAAAACAAGTCCAATGGATAAGCTAACACCTAAGCTAATCAGACGTGCAAAAGACGCTGGTTACATTGCAATCATTATTGACCCGATTTATAAAGTGTTGACTGGTGATGAAAACAATGCACACGACATGTCAATCTTTGTTAATCAATTTGACCGAATTGCAACCGAATTAAGCTGCTCAGTGATTTATGCTCACCATCATTCAAAAGGTGCGCAAGGCGGTAAAAATTCGATGGACCGTTCAAGCGGTTCGGGGGTGTTTGCTCGTGATCCAGATGCAATCCTAGATTTGATTGAATTGCCTATCGATGAGGAACGGTATGACCAGCTCGAACAAGCAATGATTTGTGAAACAATTTTCGACACAATCAAAGTTAATCAGCCTGACTATCTTCAGTACATCAAACCTAGCGAACGTTATGACCAAAGCAAAATGGAAAGACACTTGATGACTGCTATCAATGGCAGAGTGTCAAACGCTCAAGAAATTTTAAAGACAAACAATGAACGCTGCAACGCAATTAGCGACCAAGTCAGACAGCAAACAGCCTGGCGACTAGAAGGAACTTTACGTGAATTTCCGAAATTCAAACCAGTCAATGTTTGGTTCAAGTATCCAATTCATATATTAGACCCGAGTTTAGCGGAAATTTCACTTGAAGAGATTGCTCAACAGAATTGGAAAAAGAAAACCAAAGCAGCTAATCAAAACAAATCTGAAAAAGTTCAAAAAGAACTAGAAGAAGCGTTTAATGTTTTGTCAATGGACGGCGGGCCGGTGAAGGTTAATGAAGTAGCCTTAAATTTGGGAATAAAGAGGAACACAGTTTATACCCGAGTTTCTAAGACAGATAAATTTTATATTGAAGATGGTTTATTAATTAAAAAGTAATAATTACAATAAAAAATATTTGTTGTCGTAATTGTCGGTTTTAGAGGTTTCGACGCCGACACAGTTCGTTGATAGCTAATAGCTCCGACAAGTTCGACAATCTCGACAAACCTTGTTAATTCGGGTGTCG
>SAMEA104315421__coassemble_1463_pt1 | contig 11701 bp, 14 predicted proteins | sample SAMEA104315421__metabat2_low_PE_055 | metagenome-assembled genome bin SAMEA104315421 (sample SAMEA104315421) | gut metagenome | biome: Monkey gut; feature: monkey-associated habitat; material: faeces | place: China | collected 2013
TCGGGCGGATTTTACCTTTGACTTACGCAGGGGATGCCCTAAGTAAAATTATCATGCAGGGGGCGACGTTACGCCAGGTCAGTGGGGATTTGTTAGTTTTAGTAGGCTTTTTAGTCTGCCTGTTAGGGCTTAATATTTTAGGTTTGAAACGCTATCGCAAAGTTTAAGGAAGGTGCAGTGTGTGACAGTTAAAACAATATTAGCCACCTACCAAGAAGTGGTGGCCAGAAAAAAACTAACTCCAGGGCAACAAAAGGCCCTCTTGGCGGCAATTGAGCTCTTTGCTAAGCAAGGTTATGATGCCACTTCGACCGCCCAGATTGCGAGCTGGGCCCACATTAGCGAGGGGACAATTTTTAAATATTACCCTAGTAAAGAGCAACTCCTATTAGCCGTAGTTGAATTACTTACCAATGATTTACTCCCACAACTTCAGGCTGAATTTTTAGCCAAAGTGGTTGCTAGCGACAAGGTGGCCTTACCCGCTTTGGTTCGCGTGATTGTTACCGACCGCCTAGCCTTTATGAAGGCCAACCAGCAATTATTGCGGATTTTACTGCAGGAAGGCTTAACGAAACCTAAGGTCAGAACGCTCGTTAGTCAAGGATTTAGCCGGTCTTTAAAGGCAAATGGTGAAGTATTTACCCGCTTTTTGACCTTAGTAAACCACCGCCACCCTGACTATGAGCCGGCAGTGATTATCCGGCTAATCCTCGGTCCGCTTGTGACTTATTTTAGCCAACGCTTTATTTTAGCCCCCGACTTAGCCTATAATGAGAAGCGTGATGTTGACTTAATGGTAACGCAAATTGTGGCCGGGTTAAGTTAAGGATTAAGGAAAGTGATAAGATGGCAAAAAGTTTAGAAACGGTTTATTTAAAGGATGGCCAAGTGGATGTGGCCCACTACCACGATTTGGCCTTACAAAAACAAAAGGAACATGCCAAGTTTTTGGCAACCTTAAAGAAGAAAAAGCCCAAGCACTTAGATCAACTGGTCCAAAAGGTGCATAACGAAGTCTTTGAACAAATTGATTGTACCAAGTGCGCCAACTGCTGTAAGAGTTTAGGCCCCTTATTTACGGAAGCGGACATTGAGCGGATTGCCAAGGCGATGCGGATGAAACTGGGAAAATTTGAGGAAACCTACCTTAGGGTGGATGAGGATGGCGACAAGGTCTTTAACTGTATGCCTTGTCCTTTTTTAGGGGCGGATAACCTTTGTTCGATTTACGCCCTGCGCCCTAAGGCCTGCCGGGAATTTCCCCACACCGACCGCAAAAAGATTTACCAAATTAACCATCTGACCATTAAAAATACCCTCTATTGTCCAGCGGCTTACCTCTTTGTGGAAAAGTTGCGCCAAGAACTCGGCTAGAAAAAAGCTCCCTTTTTTACAAAAAGGGAGCTTTTTTAGTGTGAGGCCTTGATGCAGTCGACAAATCTTTGGGCAATTTCTTGGGGGCGGGTGATGGCGCCACCGACTACCACTGCGTGTGCTCCTAACTCCAAGACCCGTTTGGCCTTAGCCGGCGTATCAATTTTACCTTCGGCAATCACTGGCAGCTCGGTAGTAGCGAGGACCTCTTTAAGATAGGCAAAGTCATTGTTAGCAATGTTGGCATTTTGGGTAGTTGGAGTGTAGCCGTGCATGGTGGTCCCGATGATATCAAAGCCCAGCTTGCTTGCAAGTTTAACGTCGGCTAAATCCCCCGTATCGGCCATCAGTAAGGTGTTAGGGAATTCTTGGCGAAAGGCCCGCAGGCTAGTTTGCAAGTCCTCGTTATGGGGCCGGGGTTGGTTGGTAACTTGGCAAGCCACAACTTCTACTCCAGTTTGGGCGACCTGGCGCATCTCAGCTAGAGTCGGGGTGATATAAACCTTTGAGTCTGGGTAGTCTTTTTTAATAATGCCAATTAAAGGCAGGGTGACTGCTTGTTTGATGGCGCGAATATCACTGACGGAGTTAGCCCGAATCCCGACGGCCCCGGCCTGCTTAGCTGCTAGCGCCATTTTAGCCATAATGTTAGAGCCGTGTAAGGGCTCGTTTTCCAAAGCCTGGCAAGAAACAATTAGCCCGCCGGCTACGGCTTTTAAAAAGTTGTTTGTCATAAGAATTCCTCCTGGACTTGAATTACCCTCAGTATAAGAAAAGAGAGCTTGCATGTAAAGGCTTACTGATGATAAGCTTGCTCCAAGATGAGAAGGCGGTGAGAATATGTTAATTAAAAATGAGTGGCCGATTTTGGAATATGACACTAGTCAGCAGGCGGTGTTAGCCCCCGACCACGAGCAACTTGACTTAAAACTCCCTAAGCTAGCGGTCTTTGCCTTTTTGGGCTCACAAATCGAAGCCTACGCTGCAAAGCACCAGGCCAAGCAGGTAGCGGAATTTGTCTCGGCTACCAAGACCTACCCGATTTTTGTTATTAAACGGTCCGATAAGGAAATTTGCTTGGTGCAAGCTCCAGTTGGGGCGCCGGCAGCCACGCAGCTATTGGATTGGTTGATCGCTTACGGGGTGAGTCGAGTCATTAGCACGGGTAGTTGTGGCTGTTTAGTAGCCCTACCTGAAAATACCTGGCTCCTTCCTAAAAAGGCCTTGCGCGCCGAAGGTACCTCCTATCATTACCTCGCCCCCAGTCGGTTTGTCGAACTTAATTTAAAGGCCCTAGCCGCCCTAAAGCGGGCTTTGACTAGGCAGGGAAAGGACTATCAAGTCGTCACCACTTGGACGACCGATGGTTTTTACCGTGAAACCAAGGAATTAGTTGCCTACCGGAAAGCAGAAGGGTGCCAGGTAGTGGAAATGGAATGCGCGGCCTTAGCGGCTTGTGCCCAAATGCGGGGAGTTATTTGGGGAATGTTACTTTACACCGCCGATAGTTTGGCGGACGTTAGCCACCATGACAGCCGGTCTTGGGGGGAGCTGGCAGCCGAGTCTGCCTTAGAACTTAGTTTAGCAGCGGTTTTAGAATTGAGGGATGAAGATGAAGATTAGACAGGTAAGCAAAAGTGATTTAAAGCAGGTGGTAGCGATTGAACAAGCAGGCTTTAGTCCAGCTGAAGCAGCTAGTGCGTCGACCTTTGCTGCCCGAATTGAAAATATGGCGGAAACTTTTTTGGTTGCAGTAGCTGATCAGGGGCAAGTTTGTGGTTTTGTTTGTGGCCTGACTACGACTACCCGCTACGTTGAAGATTGGATGTACGAAGTAGAAGCTAAGCCTATTTCAGCCGGGAGGTACCTCAATATCTTATCGATTGCAGTTGCGCCCGAAAAACGTGGGCAAGCAGTGGGCTCAGCCTTGTTGACAGCTTTGGAACAGGTAGCTAAAGCTAAGGAAATTAGCAGTTTATCACTGACCTGTCTAGCCGACCGGATTGGCTTTTATGAACGGAATGGATATTACAACCAAGGTCAATCCACTTCGACCCACGCTAACGAGGTTTGGTATGACATGGAAAAAATAATTTCAAAAAAGTTTTAAAAGGGTGTTGACAAGTTGAGGTCAGCACGATATTATAATGGCATATTAATTAGAAATAGCTGAGAAAAGATGAGTAACTGATGTGAATAGCACTAAAGAGAGCCGCGGTAGGTGAGAGGCGGTGTGACGAAAGCTTAGTGAAGATGGTCTTGGAGCTAATTTGATCGTGAGCTGTTTGCGAGCGGTCAACAGGGGTCGCCTGTTATAGCGAACGAGTATAGCTTACATTAGTGTACTTAGTGAGGGTATTATTGTGAAATAATACTAAATGACGGGTGGTAACACGTGGATTTGAAATTGACACGTCCCTAGTAAACTTTCGTTTACTAGGGGCGTTTTTTTATAGCCAGACAGGAGGAATTAGGATGACAAACTTAGCACATTACGACATTGTTGGATCATTTTTAAGACCACAGGAATTAAAACAAGCCCGGGCCGACTTTGAGGCAGGCCGGATTGATGCAGCCGCTTTGAAGGCGGTTGAAGACCAAGCGATTAAAAAGTTGGTCGCTAAAGAAGAAGCTAGTGGACTTTCAGTTGTGACTGACGGTGAGTTTCGCAGAAGTTACTGGCACTTAGATACATTTTGGGGATTTGCTGGAATTGAACATATTGTGCGTAAGCATGGCTACTTCTTCCATGATGAAGAAACTAGACCGGATTCAGCCCGGGTGGTGGGTAAGATTGCTTTTGCTGGTACCCACCCAGATTTAGAAGCCTTTAAGTATTTAAAGCAGTTAACAGCGGGAACAAATTTAACTGCCCGCCAGTCAATTCCGGCTCCCGCTCAGTTATATGCGGAGTTGGTGCGGGGGCCTGAAAACGTAGCGGCCTTACGCAAAGTGTACGAAAGCGACGATGAGTTATTTACAGATATCTCCAATGCCTATCGTGATTTAATCTTAGCCTTGTATGAAGCGGGTTGTCGCGATGTCAAACTCGATGACTGTACTTGGGGAATGGTTGTTGATGACCATTATTGGGAACAGCGGGATGAAACTGAATTTGATAGGGATGCACTTCAGGAAATTTACCTGCATTTGAATAACGAAGCACTTCGGGACCTCCCAGCCGACCTGCGGGTTTCCACCCACATTTGCCGGGGAAATTACCACTCTACCTGGGCATCTAAGGGAGGCTACCAAGTGGTAGCAGATTATGTTTTTGCCAAGGAAAACGTAAGTGATTTTTACCTTGAATTTGATGATGAGCGGTCAGGTGATTTTAAACCGCTAGCTGTACTTCCAGCCGGCAAACGGGTGGTCTTGGGCTTAGTAACCAGTAAGCGGCCCGAGCTAGAGGATAAGGCGACGTTGAAAAAGCGGATTGAGGAAGCAAGCCAATACGTTTCCTTAGAGAATTTAGCGTTAAGCACTCAATGTGGTTTTGCTTCCACCGAGGAAGGCAATATTTTAACTGAAGAAGAACAATGGCAAAAAATCAAGTTAGTAATTGAAACAGCCAAGGAAGTATGGGGGAATTAGAATGACAAACTTAGCACATTACGATATCGTCGGATCATTTTTAAGACCAAAGGAATTAAAGCAGGCCCGAGCAGAGTTTAAGGAAGGCAAACTAAGTAAAAATGATTTGCGGGCCCTAGAAGATAAGTTAATTACTGACCTAGTGGCTAAGCAAAAAGAAGTCGGTTTACAGGCGGTGACTGACGGAGAATTTCGGCGCGGTTTTTGGCACCTGGATTTCTTAGAGAACCTAAACGGGGTTGAAGGCTACCATCCCCAGGCCTATAACCAACAGTTCCATGGAACCAACGCCCCGGCCTACAATGTCCGCGTGGTTGATAAACTCTCCTTTAACTTCGACCACCCCTTTCTTAAGGACTTTAGCTTCTTAAAGGGAGTAGCCGGGCCAGAGGTGTTAGCTAAGGCGACGATTCCGGCCCCAACCATGCTTTACCGCCAAGAGGTCTTAGCTAACGACGGGACTTCAAAGCTAAGTGAAGTCTACCCTGATCTTAATGACTTTTACCATGACTTGGCCAAGACCTACTCGGATGCCATCCAAGCTTTTTACGCACTAGGTTGTCGTTACCTACAATTTGACGATACCAACTGGGCCTTTTTAGTTGACGAACATAAGCGGGCTGACTTAAAGGCTAAGGAAATTGACCCGGTTGAAGCAACCAAGATTTCCCGGCAAATTATTAACGCAGCCTTGGCTAATAAACCAAGCGACCTAACGGTAACTACCCATGTTTGTCGGGGCAACCATGCTTCTAGCTGGCTTTTCAGTGGTGGCTATGATCAAATTGCGCCTGACTTATTTGCCACCGATTATGATGGCTATTTTCTCGAATTTGATGATGAACGGGCCGGTGGTTTTGCACCATTAAAATACGTTCCAACTGGCAAGCGGGTGGTTTTAGGATTAGTTACTAGCAAAAGACCACAGTTAGAAGCGCCGGCTGAGTTAAAGGCCCGGATTAAAGAGGCGAGCCAGTATGTTGACCTAGCTGACCTGGCCCTTAGTACCCAGTGTGGGTTTGCCTCAACCGAAACAGGTAATAAGTTAACGGAAGCTGACCAGTGGGCTAAGTTAAAGCTGGTAGTGTCAACTGCTAAGGAAGTTTGGGGTTAAAGCTTTAGATTATGAAGGGATGTGAGATGATGACGGTGACCAGCAAAAATGGGCTTGTAAAAACCAAGCAACTTTGGCAGGAAAATAGTGCAGCGGGCTTAGAACTGCTAATTGTCAACCTAATGCCGACCAAACTAGAAACGGAGTTGCAGTTTTTAAAGCTGCTAGCCAAAACCAAAATTAATTGCCAGGTAACCTTTGCCTACCCAGACAGTCATCATTTCCGCCATGGTGATGGGCCGGTGGTTAAGCAAGCCTACCTGCCCTTAAGCCAAGCCCTTAAACAAGATTTTGCCGGCGTAATTGTTACAGGCGCGCCGGTCGAACACCTAGCTTTTGAACAAGTGGATTATTGGCATGACTTTTGTCAGCTAGTCGCTTGGGCGCAAGCAACCAATACCTACGCCTTGTTTGAATGTTGGGCTAGCCAGGCCGCTTTAAAGGTCCAGTATGGGATTGAAAAGACTGCCCGGGAGGCAAAACTCTTTGGAATTTATCAGGCAAAGATTCAAGCAGAGACTAACCATTTTTTGAAGGGCTTCGGTTCGGGAGGCCTACTGCGAATGCCACAGTCACGCCACACTGATTTGAATTTGCCCCCTAAGCTTCCTAAAGGCTTACAGCTTTTGGCAAGCTCAAACGAAGTGGAGGCCTTCTTATTAGCTACGAGTGATTTGAAGAACCTCTTTATTACCGGCCACCCCGAGTATGCGACTGAAACGCTAGCAGGCGAGTACCAACGGGATGTCCGCTTGGGTAAAAAGATTAGTTTACCTTCAAATTACTACCGCCAACGTCAGATTGTAAATAGTTGGCAGCCGACCAGTGTGCGTCTGTACACTAACTGGCTACAAGTAATTCAAAAAATCGGATAGAAATGAGGAAGTTATTATGACTGAAAAACAAGTAACCACCACTAACGATCACTTTGAAACCCTACAAGTTCACGCCGGCCAAGGTTTAGATGAAACTGGTGCCCGGGCCGTACCGATTTACCAAACAACTTCTTACGTCTTTAAGGACGCCAAGCAAGCCGCAGAACGCTTTGCCTTAAGAGATCCAGGCAATATCTATACCCGTTTGACTAACCCTACAACCGAAGTAGTCGATAAGCGGGTAGCCGCCTTAGAAAACGGGAGTGCCGGGATTACCCTTGCTTCCGGGTCAGCAGCGATTACCTACGCCATTTTAAACGTCGCCGGTAGTGGGGATGAAATTGTGGCTGCTAGCACCTTATACGGAGGAACTTACAACCTCTTTAGTGTGACCTTAAAGCGGCTGGGAATCACTACCCACTTTGTGGATCCCGACGACCCAGCCAACTTTGAGGCTAAGATTAATGAGAAGACAAAGGCAATCTACGTAGAAAGCATCGGTAACCCCGGGATTAACCTGGTTGACTTTGAAGCCCTGGGAGAAATCGCCCACAAACACGGCCTGTTATTCATTGTGGATAACACTTTTGGTACGCCATACCTGGTACGGCCACTAGACCATGGGGCCGACGTGGTGGTTCATTCAGCCACTAAGTTTATTGGCGGCCACGGGACCACGATGGGGGGCGTGGTTGTGGAAAAGGGTGACTTTGATTACCAAGCTAGTGGTCGCTACCCTGGTTTTACGGAACCAAACGAACACTATGAAGGCTTGAAGTTTGCCGACCTCAAAGGTGCTGCCTTTACCACTAAGATTCGGGCGGAAGTTGCCCGTGATACCGGGGCGGCCATCAGTCCCTTCAACTCATTCTTGCTGTTACAAGGCTTAGAAACCCTGTCGCTGCGGGTAGAACGCCACGTGGAAAACACCCGCAAATTGATTGACTTCTTGCAAAGCCGGCCAGAAGTGGCTTGGATTAACTACCCAGAGTTAGCTGATAATAAGTACAACGCCCTTGCGCAAAAGTACTTCCCTAAAGGGGTCGGTTCAATTTTTACCTTAGGGTTAACGGGGGGCAAGCAAGCTGGCCAGGAATTAATCGATCACTTACGGCTTTTCTCCTTACTAGCAAATGTGGCCGACGCTAAGTCATTGATTATCCACCCAGCTTCAACCACCCACGCACAACTAAGCGAGGAGGAACTAAAGGCGGCCGGGGTTACGCCTGACTTGATTAGAATCTCGGTTGGAATCGAAAATGCTGACGATTTAATCACCGACTTTGCTCAAGCTTTAGATAAATTATCTGACTAAATTTAAAAAGGTTAAAGGCTGTCATTCCAGGGCACGGGGGTGACAGCCTATTTTTGTTCATACTCAAAAAACTATCTTTTAATAAAAATAAGTGATAAAATGAGCATGAGGTGGCAGGATGGAACGAAAGGAATTATTGGCCTATATTGAGCAAAAATATCAAGTCCAAGCCGAATATTTGTGGCAAAAATTTCCCACCTATGCGGTTTTTCGTCAGCAAGCTAACCGAAAGTGGTTTGCACTTGTGATGACTGTGCCGGCTGCGAAGCTGGGCTTAAGTGGGCAGGGAAACGAAGAGCTACTAAATGTCAAACTAGACCCTGAATTGGTGGGGCTGTTGAAGCAAACGCCGGGCTTTTTACCAGCTTACCACATGAATAAGGCAACCTGGATTTCGATTAGACTTAAGCAAATCGCAGCTGAACAGATTAAAGACTTACTAGCTCAGAGCTACGATTTGACGCAAAAGTAAGTAGGGTTTTACGTTCGCGCAACTGTTGGGTGATTGACAGAAAGGGTGAGTAAAGTGAGAGTGAAGGCGCGGAAAGTAGGGAACTCTGTAGTGGTAACCATCCCTAAAAAGTTTAAGGTAGCGGTAGGTCAACTGTTTATTGTTAGATTATTAGAAGATAGTGGCGGCAAGATTTTATTTACCCCGATTCCAAGTAAGTGGAAGTTATTAAGAAACACTAATAAGCAGCCTAAGTCAATAGAACCACCTACTAAAGTAGGGGGCTCGTAGTTATTCGCTACAAGCTAGTTGATTAGCCTAAGTTTTAAGTAACTACGTTAGGGTTGAATAGATAGGTACTTTGGAATGCCACCCTAGTTCCAAACACTACGCTTGCTTATTAAACAAAGCTGAGTTCAGGCTTAGTGTAAGTAAGATTTAAAACCAACCACTAACATTGGCGAAGGGTACACACGTATCAACGTAAGTTAGATAAAGTTTTGCTAATTTAAGGAAAAGTAGTTGAACTTTATCGATATAAATAATACAATTTTACGGAAAGGGTATGTTTAGGGGGCAAGGCATAAGAGAGAGGAGTAGGTAGGGATTTATGATTGTTAAAACACGTAAAGTGGGTAACTCCACTGTTTTAACGGTTCCGAAAGACTTCAATATTAAGGTAGCTAAGGAATATAAGCCCAAGTTATTAGCGGATGGTAGCATTTTATTTGCACCTAAAAACAAGAAGTATTTAGGAACTGTACGACCAGAAAACTAAGAAGAGCGTTTAATTAGGTATTTACATTGGGAAGAGAAGAGTAACAGCCAGGCTAGCAAATTGTTAGTCTGGCTGTTATTTTAGTCTAAGCTGGCAGGTCGCTGGTAGTAATTAAGACGGTTTTGACGTTGACGACTTGCAAGCTCTTAAGCACAAACAGGCCGTGGAAGCGGTGCAAGGCTTCATCGTCATCTAGGTAGTGATAAGGGTAGACGATGATGTTATACAGACCACTAGCCTGGCTAGCAGTGGACTTGAATTTTTGGTGAAAGGGGACAAGGGCCTTGCTAGTGGCTACGACTAAGTCTGCGATGTCATCGGGACTAACAGGTTGGTCTAAGAGACTGATGTGAAATAAATACTGGTTTTGATCATAGACTAAAAGGTCTAATAAGTCGCTGTCTGCCCCTAAGGCGTCCTGGCGTTCAGATTCAGAAACAGGGGTTAGCTTTGTTAGTTTAGCTGACGGAAAGACCGTTTGTAAAAAGCGCAGGCACAAGTCGTCGTGTTGCATCACCTGGTTAAACATTTCCTTGTCGGTGATGTTGATGTTACCCCAGTTTGGTTCTTGGTTGTCAAATTGATTCATGTAAAAAACCTCCGTAATTTTTTTGAAGAAAGATACCCCTCCATATATATGATTCGCAAAAGCAGGCGGAATCAATTCAAAAAAAGAAAAATTTTAGAATTCACTCCCTAAATAATCATAAAAAAGCCTTGACATTAAAAAATGATGAGGCTTATACTTAGGATACTTTAAGAGAAAGGATGATTACGAATGATGAAAACTACTCGTTGGCAAAACTGGCATAGCTAAGTAAGTTTACATTTAGTGGTGTAGGCTTACTTCGATTTACGTGTAAATCAAGGGCCTATGCCAAGGTAATCATCTACGGTTAACTAGTCGGCATAGTGATGGCGGCTAGTTTTTTTATTTACCCGCATAGGTCCAAAAAAACGATTAATAAAGCGAGGTAAATAGTTATGACAGTAACAACAAACATGTTTTATGGTGAATTTGGTGGTCAATATGTTCCCAAGCAAGTAAAGGATGCGTTAACGGAGGTGGCAGCTGCCTATGAGCGTTACCGCCAAGATCCGGACTTTTTAGCCGAATTACAGGGGCTCTTAGCGGATTATTCCGGTCGCCAAACACCACTGTATTACGCCGAATCACTAAGCAATTACTTGGGTGGAGCCAAGGTTTATTTGAAACGAGAAGATTTAAATCACTTAGGGGCACATAAGTTAAACAACGTGCTAGGGCAAATCCTGCTAGCCAAACGGATGGGCAAGAAACGGATTATTGCCGAGACCGGTGCGGGGCAACACGGGGTAGCAACGGCCGCTGCGGCAGCTAGGTTTGGACTTGAATGTGAGATTTTTATGGGCGAGCTTGACTGCCAGCGCCAAAAGTTAAACGTCTTTAGGATGACCTTACTTGGGGCCAAGGTTCACCCGGTCAAGACGGGAACCAGGACCTTAAAGGATGCCGTCGACGCGGCTTTTGCTGACTTTGCGGCCAACCTAGCTGATACCTTTTATATTGTGGGTTCAGCAGTGGGGCCTTACCCTTACCCCCAAATGGTTAAGGACTTCCAAAGTGTAATTAGTAAGGAAGCCCGGGCCCAAATTTTGGCCAAGGAAGGACGCTTGCCAACGGCTGTTATCGCCTGTGTTGGTGGGGGCTCTAATGCGATTGGGTCCTTTGCTGAGTTTATCGACGACCAAGCCGTTCGCTTAATTGGAGCCGAAGCGGCGGGCAAGGGTGTAGATACACCTGATAATGCTGCCACCATGACTAACGGTCGGGTTGGCATTAGCGACGGGATGAAGACTTACGTGTTAATGGATGATGACGACCAGGTGTTACCGGCCTATTCGATTTCGGCCGGCTTGGATTATCCGGGGGTTGGACCAGAACACGCCTTCTTGAAAGACGCTAAGCGGGCGGAATATTATGCCATTACTGATGCCGAGGCGGTAGCAGCCTTTCAACTCCTTTCTAAAACGGAGGGGATTATTCCTGCCTTGGAGAGCTCCCATGCCTTAGCACAGGCAATCAAGATGGTTCCTCAGCTAGGAAAGGATGATTTGGTTATCGTAACTGTTTCAGGGCGCGGCGACAAGGACGTTAACCAAGTAGCGGCTTATCTAGGGATTGACCTCTAATTAATTGGTGTGCATAGACGTTAAA
>SAMEA104315421__coassemble_1482_pt1 | contig 11595 bp, 9 predicted proteins | sample SAMEA104315421__metabat2_low_PE_055 | metagenome-assembled genome bin SAMEA104315421 (sample SAMEA104315421) | gut metagenome | biome: Monkey gut; feature: monkey-associated habitat; material: faeces | place: China | collected 2013
TTAAGGTTTTAGACCGCTTTGGTGATTACACCCTAGTGGCCTGTCGGCTTGAAACAGGACGCACCCACCAGATTCGGGTGCATATGAAATACATTGGTCACCCTTTAGCAGGCGACCCGCTTTACGGACCTAAAAAGACCTTGCCAGGAGCAGGTCAGTATTTACACGCGGCTAAGTTAGGCTTCAAGCACCCGGTTACGGGAGAAGAGCTCTTATTTGAAGCGCCGCTACCGCCTTATTTTGCAGAAATGCTAAAAAAACTTGACAAGCGCCGTAAAATAAATTAACATGAGTACAACAAAAGAAGTAATCCTTTAAAATTAGTCCCGTGAGGCTAAGAAGGCAGAGTCTTATATGAGTACGGAAATACAAGGCATACGTCTAGGCACCTTAGTCACACACTGATATTGTTGGCTAAGGTGCTTTTTTTAAGGATTGAGGTCTAAAGGAGGAAACATAATGGCTAAGGAAATCTATGATTCAATGGCAATGAAACGGGCGTTAACCCGGATGACCTATGAAATCATTGAAAAAAATAAGGGGATTGATAACCTCGTTTTGGTGGGGATTAAGACCCGGGGAATTTACTTGGCAAAAAGAATTGCTGCCCGCCTAAAACAACTTGAAGGGGCAGACGTTGCAGTGGGTGAACTTGATATTTCTTTATACCGTGATGACCGCCACGTCGCTACTACTGACCAACCAGTTGTTAAAGACGCTAAGTTAGCAGTTGATATTACCGACAAGCATGTCATTTTGGTCGATGACGTTTTATTTACTGGCCGGACCATTCGTGCGGCTTTAGACGCCTTGATGGACAAGGGTCGTCCTAAGAAGATTAACCTAGCTGTCTTGGTTGACCGGGGCCACCGGGAATTACCAATTCGGGCTGACTTCGTTGGTAAGAACATCCCCACTTCCTTAAATGAACAAGTTGCCGTATACGTTGAAGAAGTCGATGGTAAAGATGGCATTGATTTAAAAGATTTAACTGAATAACTAACCGTTTAATTGACTCCAGAGAGAGCAAAAGGGTTACTACCTTAACTACGTTAGGGTAACTTTGTGCAAACCTGGGTCAAAAGTAATTGATCTAGGTTTTTTTATTAAGCAAATGAAGGGAAGAATTAGTTTTTATGACTAAGAATAATACAGAATTTAGAAACGACGAGGCAATCTTGGATGTGCAAGATAAGCCGAGCTTTCAACACTGGTTGGTTTTATCCATCCAACACTTATTTACCATGTTCGGATCAACCGTTTTGGTACCCTTACTAATCGGTTTAAATCCAAGCATCGCTTTATTTAGTTCAGGTTGCGGGACCTTAGTTTATATCCTTTGTACCAAGGCTAAGATTCCAGCTTACCTAGGTTCAAGCTTTGCCTTTATCGCCACCATGCAATTATTAATGAAAGATTATGGCTATCCAGCCGTTGGTCAAGGGGCAATCGCAGCCGGTTTGGTTTACGTAATCGTCGCCTTAGTCATCTCTAAGTTTGGCTCAAATTGGGTTGATAAGATCCTCCCCCCAGTGGTAGTTGGGCCAATCGTAATCGTGATTGGTTTATCACTTGCCACTACCGCTGCTAACGATGCCATGCTTCACAACTCTGATTTGAAGTACTTCGCGGTGGCCCTCTTTACTCTGGCAGTCACCATCATCTTCAACATGTTCTTGGGTGGGTTTGCTAGCATGATTCCGGTCCTTTTAGGGATTATCTGTGGCTACATCCTAGCCGTCCTAGTCGGCATCGTTGATTTTTCAAGCGTCGCGCAAGCTAAGTGGTTCTCACTTCCAGCCTTTGACGTGCTCGGGGTTAGCTACCACTTTAAATGGTATCCAGCTGCCATTATTACCATGGCGCCCATCGCTTTTGTCACTATGACCGAACACATGGGACACGTAATGGTTTTAAACAAATTGACTAAGCGGAACTTCTTTAAGAAACCAGGGTTACACAGAACCTTGCTAGGCGATGGACTTTCTAGTGTCTTGGCCGGGTTTGTCGGGGGACCTCCAACAACTTCTTATGGTGAAAATATTGGGGTATTAGCTATGACCAAGGTTCACTCAGTTTGGGTCTTAGGTGGGGCAGCCTTGTTTGCAATCATCTTCAGTTTTGTCGGCAAGATTTCCGCCTTGATTCAATCAATCCCAACTCCAGTTATCGGGGGAATCTCCTTCCTCTTATTTGGGATGATTGCTTCTAACGGGATGCGCATCTTAGTTGATAATAAGGTTAACTTCGAATTAAAACGCAACTTAGTTATTACCTCAGTGATCTTAGTTGTCGGGATTGGTGGAACTTACCTCAAGTTAGGCGATTTCCAATTAACCAGCATTGCTTTATCAACCTTATTTGGAATCATCTTAAACTTAGTCTTACCACAACAAGCAGTTAGTGAACGCAAAAATTAAGGAGCGATTATCGTGGTTAGTTTAAAACATTTTGTTAGTGTTGAAAACCTAGGCGAAACGGAGGTAATGGACCTCCTAAGACGGGCGCAGGAATTTAAGGCCGGCAAGCAACTTGAGTTAAGTCAGCCGGTCTATGCGGTCAACATGTTTTTTGAAAATTCAACCCGGACCCACACCAGCTTTGAGATGGCAGAAAGTAAGCTAGGCCTTAAGGAATTGGCCTTTAATCCGGCCCAATCTTCAGTTAATAAGGGGGAAAGCTTATACGATACCCTCCTGACGATGGATGCTTTGGGGGTAGATTTAGCAGTAATTAGGCACTCAAAGGATAATTACTACCAGGAACTAATTGACCTTAAGGCAGACCAACACTTAAATATCGGTATAATTAACGCTGGGGATGGTAGTGGCCAACACCCCTCCCAATGCTTACTCGATATGCTGACGATTTACGAAGAATTTGGCCACTTTGCTGGCCTAAAGGTAGCCATCATCGGCGACATTACTAATTCACGGGTGGCTAAGAGCAACATGCAACTTTTGACCAGGCTAGGGGCAGAAGTGTACTTCTCAGGGCCTAAGTATTGGTATAGCCATGAATTTGATAGCTACGGCCAGTACCTAGCTGTTGATGAACTTTTACCCCAGATGGATGTCGTGATGTTGTTGCGGGTCCAACACGAACGCCACGCTGGTGATCAAAATGAAGCCGACTTTTCCGCGGCTGCTTACCACGAAAAATACGGACTTAACCAAGCGCGCTACGCTAAGTTGAAACCACAGGCAATTATCATGCACCCCGGTCCGATTAACCGGGACGTTGAGTGGGCCAGTGAACTGGTCGAAGCGGACAAATCTCGCTTTTACCAGCAGATGCAAAACGGGGTCTTTATCCGGATGGCAATGATTGAAGCGGTAATGCGCGGCAGAAAGTTAGGGGGGCTTAATTAATGAAGACTTTATTACAAAACGGCTTAGTTTACCATGACGGCCAACTTACTAACCAAGATGTATTAATTGAAGGAGATAAGATAGTAGCTTTGGGCCAAAATTTAGGTCAACTAGCACCCGACGCCAAGGTGCTTGACGTCAGTGGCAAGTTGGTGAGCCCAGGCTTAGTCGATGTGCACGTCCACTACCGGGAACCGGGCTTTACCCACAAGGAAACGATTAAAACCGGTTCGGCTGCGGCAGCTCACGGGGGCTACACAACAGTTTGTGCGATGCCAAACTTAAATCCAGTTCCTGATCAGCCAGAGTTAATGAGTCAGTTAGTTGAAAAGAACCAAGCCGACGGCAAGGTGCATATTAACCAATACAGTGCCATTACCAAGGGCTTGAAAAGCGAAGAGTTAGTCGACTTTAAGGCGATGAAAGAAGCCGGGGCCTTTGCCTTTAGTAACGACGGGTGCGGGGTACAAACCGCTGGCGTGATGTACCAAGCGATGAAGCAAGCGGCTGCCTTAGACATGGCGATTGTCGCCCACGTTGAAGATAACTCCCTCCTTTTCGGTGGGGTGATGCACGCCGGCAAGCGAGCCGAAGAATTAGGTTTACCAGGGATCTTAGGCATCAGTGAATCATCACAAATTGCCCGCGATTTACTACTAGCTAAGGAAACCGGGGTACATTACCATGTCTGCCATGTTTCTACTAAGGAAAGCGTTGAGTTAGTTCGAATTGCTAAGGCGCATGGGATTAATGTTACCTGTGAGGTAGCCCCTCACCACCTACTATTAGCCGACGAAGATATTCCCGCCAACGACGGTTACTACAAGATGAATCCCCCATTGCGGGCTAAGGAAGACCAGGCGGCGCTAGTAGCCGGCCTATTAGACGGGACGATTGACATGATTGCTACCGACCATGCCCCTCACAGTATCGATGAAAAGACTGGCGATATGAAAAAGGCAGCCTTTGGAATTACCGGTAGTGAAACAGCATTTGCCTTACTTTACACCAAGTTTGTCAAGTCAGGTATCTTCAAGCTCGAACAACTATTAGATTGGATGAGCCTAAAGCCTGCGCAAGCCTTTAAGCTAGCAGCCGGCAGCCTACTACCAGGGAGCTTGGCTGACATCGCCGTGTTTGAATTAGACCAGGCATCAAAAATCAAGGAAAGTGATTACCTCTCAATGGGGGTTAACACTCCGTTTACAGGTCAAACAGTTTATGCCAACACTTATTTGACCTTAGTGGCAGGGCAAGTTGCTTATCAAAAGGAGGGTGGATAAAATGGAACGTTATTTAATTTTAGACGACGGGACGGTCTTTAAGGGCGAAGGCTTTGGTGCCAAGAATACTACCACCGGGGAAGTAGTTTTTACTACCGGAATGACCGGTTACCAAGAAGCGGTCACGGATCAATCTTACGCCAACCAAATTTTAGTATTTACTAACCCCTTGATTGGTAACTACGGGGTTAACCTAGATGACTATGAATCCTTAGAACCTAACTGTAAGGGGGTTATTTGTCGCGAGGTAGCGCGGGTTTCGACTAACTGGCGCAAGCAAGACAGTTTCCCTCATTTCTTAGAGCAAATGAACATCCCCGGCATCAGTGGGATTGATACGCGGGCCTTAACTAAGAAGTTACGCGAACACGGGACCATGAAGGGCAGCATCATTGATGCGACTGATAACTTAGAACATGCCTTTGACCAACTGCATGCGACCGTTTTATCTGACCGCTTAGTTGCCCAGGTTTCAACCACTAAGCCTTACCCTAATCCAGGCAATAAGCACAACATCGTGCTTGTGGACTACGGCAGCAAGCACAGTATCTTACGCGAATTAGCGGCCCGGGATTGTAACACCATTGTGCTGCCATATACAGCCACGGCCGAAGATATTTTACGCTTAAAGCCAGACGGCGTGTTACTTTCAAACGGCCCGGGGGACCCAGAGGTTATGAAGGACGCCGTTGAAATGATTAAGGAAGTCGAAAAGCACCTGCCAGTCTTTGGGATTTGCTTAGGACACCAATTATTAGCCCTAGCTAACGGGGCCAAGACCTTTAAGATGAAGTTTGGTCACCGGGGCTTTAACCACCCGGTAAGAGAAATTGCCACCGGCCGGATTACCTTTACCTCCCAAAACCATGGCTACGCGGTCGATCCTGCCTCAATTGACAATACCCAGTTGATTGTGACCCACAAAGAAATCAACGACGGGACGGTGGAAGGAATTAGACACAAGTATTACCCTGCCTTTTCCGTTCAATTCCACCCAGACGCAGCACCAGGCCCATCCGATGCGGTTGATATTTTCGATGATTTTATGCACATGATTGACATTAAGAAAGGGGAAAAGACGAATGCCTAAGCGGACAGATATTCATAAGATTATGGTGATTGGCTCTGGTCCAATCATTATCGGCCAAGCGGCTGAATTTGATTATTCGGGGACGCAAGCTTGTATGGCCTTACGTGAAGAAGGCTATGAAGTAGTCTTGGTTAACTCTAACCCCGCTACCATCATGACCGATACCGAAATTGCAGATCGAGTTTACATTGAACCACTAACAGTTGAATCAGTTTCTAGAATCATGCGGCAAGAATTTCCGGACGCACTCTTACCAACCTTAGGGGGCCAGATTGGTTTGAACCTAGCGATTGCCCTTGCTAAAACCGGGATTTTAGATGAGTTAGGGATTCAGTTATTAGGGACAAAGCTAGCTGCCATTGACCAAGCCGAAGACCGGGAGAAGTTTAAGCAACTGATGCAAGACTTAAACGAACCAGTTCCTCCTTCTAAAACGGTGGGAACGGTGGCTGAAGCCCTTGAGTTCGCTAAGGAATGCGGCTACCCCGTAATTGTGCGGCCTGCCTTTACCATGGGGGGTACCGGTGGTGGTTTGTGCGACAACGAAGCCCAGTTAAAAGAAATTGTGGCTAACGGTTTAGACCTATCCCCAGCTACCCAATGTTTGATTGAAAAATCAATTGCTGGTTTCAAGGAAATCGAATACGAAGTAATGCGGGATAGCGCCAACAACGCAATGGTTGTTTGTTCGATGGAAAACTTCGACCCAGTTGGGATTCACACCGGGGATTCAATCGTGTTGGCTCCGACCCAAACCTTATCAGACCGGGAATACCAAATGTTGCGCGACTGTTCGCTAAAATTAATCCGGGCCCTAAAGATTGAAGGAGGCTGTAACGTTCAGCTAGCCTTAGACCCTAATAGTTTTGACTACTATGTCATCGAAGTTAACCCCCGGGTTTCCCGTTCGTCTGCCTTAGCTTCCAAGGCAACTGGGTATCCAATTGCCAAGATGGCGGCTAAGATTGCGGTGGGCTTGACGCTAGATGAAATTATTAACCCGGTTACAGGTACAACTTACGCTGAATTTGAGCCAGCCTTAGACTACGTGGTGGCTAAGATACCACGCTGGCCATTTGATAAGTTTGCCAAGGCTAACCGGAGATTAGGGACCCAAATGAAGGCGACCGGTGAAGTCATGGCTATCGGGCGTAACGCCGAAGAAGCCATCCAAAAGGCCGTCCGCTCCTTAGAAATCGACGAAAAGGACCTCTTAGCCGACTACGTTCGCGCTGCCAGCGATGACACTTTGGAAGAAAAGATTGTGCACGCTCAAGACGACCGAATCTTTTACCTAACCGAAGCCTTTAGACGGGGCTACTCCTTGGAAGAAATTCATGAGTTAACTAAGATTAACCTTTACTTCCTAGATATCTTGAAGCACATTACCGAACTAGAAGTTGAGATTTGCAAGCATCCTCATGATGCTCGGACCCTCAAGCAAGCTAAGCGTTACGGCTTTAGCGACTACACCATCGCTAAGTTGTGGAATGTTAGCCCAGCAGAAGTCCGGGCCTTCAGAAAGGCTAAGCAAATTCTGCCAGTTTACAAGATGGTTGATACTTGTGCGGCTGAGTTTGAATCCCACACCCCTTACTTCTACAGTTCCTATGACCAGGAAAATGAAAGCCAAGTCAGCGACCGTAAATCGGTGATCGTAATCGGTTCTGGCCCAATCAGAATTGGTCAGGGGGTCGAATTTGACTACGCTACCGTGCACAGTGTTAAGGCCCTCCAAAAATTAGGCTACGAAGCAATCGTTATTAACTCTAACCCAGAAACGGTCTCAACCGACTTCTCTGTTTCAGACAAGCTCTACTTTGAACCCCTTACCTTAGAAGATGTCCTAAACGTTATCGACTTAGAACAGCCTGAAGGGGTAATCGTTCAATTTGGGGGGCAAACGGCCATCAATTTGGCTGAAGGCTTAGAGCAAAATGGGGTCAAAGTCTTAGGGACAACCGTTGAGGACTTAGACCGGGCCGAAGACCGCGAGTTGTTTGACCAAGTAATCAATGAACTTGGTTTGAAGCAACCAATTGGTAAGACCGCAACGACTCACGAAGACGTTTTGAAGTCCGCCCAAGAAATTGGTTACCCAGTCTTAGTGCGGCCAAGTTATGTTTTAGGTGGCCGGGCAATGGAAATCGTCTATAACGAAACCGAGTTAGAAGAATACTTGGCCCAAAATGCTCCGGCTGAAATTGAACACCCAATCTTAGTCGACGCTTACCTGGAAGGACTAGAAGGCGAAGTGGATGCTATCTGCGATGGTAAGGACGTCTTGTTACCAGGAATCATGGAACACATTGAACACGCCGGGGTTCACTCCGGGGATTCGATGGCGGTTTACCCACCACAAAGCTTTAGCCAGGCGGTTAAAGATCAAATCGTAGACGCAACTAAGAAGTTAGCAGTGGCCTTGAAGTGTGTCGGGATTATGAACATCCAATTTATCATCCACAAGGGCGAAGCTTACGTCTTAGAAGTTAACCCACGTGCTAGCCGGACCGTACCATTTTTAAGTAAGATTACTGGGGTGGAGATGGCGCAAGTTGCAACCCGGGTCATTTTAGGTCAAGGCTTGCAGGAACAAGGCTTTGAAAGTGGACTTTACCCTGAAAGCGACACAATTCACGTCAAAGCCCCTGTCTTCTCCTTTAGCAAGTTAGCCGACGTTGACAGCTTCTTAGGCCCTGAAATGAAGTCGACTGGGGAAGTAATGGGTAGTGATCACACCTTTGAAAAGGCCCTTTACAAAGCCTTTAGTGGGGCCAAGATGACCTTGCCAGATAACGGGACCATCCTACTTACAATCGAAGACCAAGACAAGGATGAAGTCTTACCACTAGCCAAGCGCTTTAGTAAGATTGGCTACCGGATCTTGGCAACCAGCGGGACCGCAAGCTTCTTGCGCGAAAAGGGCTTGCACGTCCTAACCGTAAACAAGATTGACCAAGCAGATGCAGACCACGAAGGTATTTTAGAAGTACTGATGGCCGGCAAAGTCGATTTAGTAATCAACACCATGGGCCATGACCAAGAAGTTGCTTCCGACGGCTTTGTCATTAGACAGACTGCCATCGAACACAACGTACCGTTAGTAACATCGCTTAACACGGCCGATGCCTTGCTTAAGGCCTTAGAAAACCGTTCATTTGCAACAGATGCACTTTAAGGAGGAAATATCATGCGTTTAGCCGTAAACTTACCAGGATTAAATTTGAAAAACCCAATTATGCCAGCCAGCGGGACCTTCGGGTTTGGGGACGTCCCTAGTGCCAAGAAGTTTGACCTCAACCAACTAGGGGCCTTGGTAATCAAAACCGCCACGGTTGAACCCCGGGTCGGCAACCCTGACCCTAAGATTGCCGTAATCGATAACGGGGTCCTAAATGCGGTGGGTTTGCAAAATCCTGGGATTAAAGCGGTGGTCAATGAAAAATTACCTGCTTTAAAAGCTAAGTACCCGGACTTGCCAATCATTGGTAGCATTGGGGGTTCCACTGTTGCCGACTACGTACAAGTAGCTAAGGAATTGTCGGACTCACAAATGGTATCCGCCTTGGAACTAAACATCTCTTGTCCTAACGTTCACGAAGGGGGGATGGCCTTTGGAACCAGTCCAGAGGTGGCCCGGGAGTTGACGGAAAAGGTTAAGGCCGTAGCGACCGTGCCGGTTTATGTTAAGCTTTCTCCAAACGTGACAGACATTGTGGCAATCGCTAAGGCCGTTGAAGTTGGCGGGGCTGATGGGTTGAGCATGATTAACACGGTCTTAGGGATGCACATCGACGTTAAGACTAGAAAGCCGGTCTTAGGCAACGTAATGGGTGGTTTTTCAGGTCACTCAATTAAACCAATTGCTATTCGGATGATTTACCAAGTGGCTCAAGCCGTCGATATTCCTATTATTGGGATGGGGGGCGTCCGTTCCTGCGACGACATCATTGAAATGTACTTGGCCGGAGCGTCAGCCGTTGAAATCGGGACGGCCCACTTCTACGATCCGCTAATTTGCCCACACCTAATTGAAAAATTACCTGCTAAGTTAGACGAACTTGGCATTAGTAGTTTAGAGGAATTACGGGCCCAAGTAAGAAAGGAACTGAAAAATGAAAATTAAGCGACCATTAATTGCCTTAGATTTTCCAGATGGCCAGGCAGCCTTGACTTTCTTAAATCAATTTCCTAAAGACGAACAGCTCTTTGTTAAGGTCGGGATGGAACTGTTTTACAGTGCCGGTAGTGACTTGGTGTTACAACTTAAGGATTTAGGCCACGATGTCTTTTTGGATTTGAAGTGTCACGACATTCCCCATACGGTTGAAAGTGCGATGCGGGTTTTAGGTAAGCTGCATGTCGACTTGACTGACGTTCACGCTGCTGGTGGCTTGCAGATGATGCAGGCAGCCAAGGAAGGGCTATTAGATGGGGCCGCTGGCTACAAGGTACCTAAGTTAATTGCGATTACCCAGCTAACTTCTAGTGACGAAGCCCTAGTGAAAAATGAACAGCTCTCAGCGGTTAGTTTGAACGAAAGCGTCCTAAACTACGCCCGGTTAACTAAGAAGGCTGGCTTAGACGGAGTAGTTTGTTCGGCCCACGAGGCAGCCGCCATCAAAGTGGCTACTAGTCCTGATTTCTTACGGGTAACCCCGGGAATTAGACTGGCAGATAATGGTAAGGACGATCAAAAGCGGGTCATGACCCCTGACCAAGCCGCTAATAACGACGCTAGCGCAATCGTGGTTGGGCGCGCCATTACTAAGGCCGCCGACCCCGTAGCTGCTTATGACTTGGTTAAGAAATTATGGGAAGGTGAACAATAGTGGAAACAATTGCAAAGGATTTACTAGACATTAAGGCGGTTAAACTCTCTCCGCAAGCTCCGTTTACTTGGGCTAGTGGCATCAAGAGTCCCATTTATTGTGATAACCGCTTAACCATCAGCTATCCAGCCATCAGAAAGGCGATTGCTAAGGGAATTGCGGCTTTGATTAAGGAAAAGTGGCCGCAAGCAGAAGTGATTGCGGGGACGGCGACCGCTGGTATCCCCCATGCCGCTTGGATTGCAGCCGAGTTAGACCTACCTATGGTTTACGTCCGCTCTAAGCCCAAGGACCATGGGCGCGGCAAGCAAATTGAAGGGGTCTTACCTGTAGGTGCTAAGACCATTTTGATTGACGATTTAATCTCAACTGGTGGCAGCGTCTTAAAGGCGGTAGCGGCAGCCCGCAATGAAGGTGCCGATGTAATCGGGGTTGCAGGTATCTTTAGTTACCAATTGGCAGCAGCCACAGAAAACTTTGCCAAGGAAAAATTAGAATTTGTAACCTTAACTAATTACGGTGAACTATTAGACGCAGCTATTAAGGCCGACTATGTTTCAGCTGACCAACGCAGCGTCTTAGAACAATGGCGGCAAGATCCAGCCCACTGGACTGGTGCCTAAGTAACAAAAAAGAGCTCAAAAATGAGCTCTTTTTTAGTTTGCCTAAGTTAAAGTAAGGCTGGTAACCAGCTAAGAGTGACTAGATTAGCCAAGACTCGGATAAATTCATGCTCTAATTTTGGCTGTGGTTTAGTAATCACGCATAGCAAGTAAAAACTGGGCACGAACATCCTTCGTACCCAGTGAGTCTAGTAAGGTTAAACTTGTTGATTGTCACCGATGGCGTCAATCTTATTTTGAGCTAGACTCTCAATGATTAGCGTCGCTGTTTCCTCAATCGACTTGTGGGCAACGTTAATCTGTAAGCAACCCAACTTGCGGTATAAGTCGGTAGCAAAGTCTAATTCAGCCTTGATATTATCGACGCTTGAGTAGGCGGTATCGGGATTCAATCCG
>SAMEA104315421__coassemble_1505_pt1 | contig 11346 bp, 8 predicted proteins | sample SAMEA104315421__metabat2_low_PE_055 | metagenome-assembled genome bin SAMEA104315421 (sample SAMEA104315421) | gut metagenome | biome: Monkey gut; feature: monkey-associated habitat; material: faeces | place: China | collected 2013
TGTAATGACGCCAGGTTTAAAATCAGCTGATGTTAACGAAGTAGTGGCACGGGCAGACAAAATGAATGAGGAAGTCTCCTTAGAAGAGCCTGAAGCAGTAAGCAAATATCAGGCCTTAGCGCGGGCCTTTATGAAGCGGTTGGAGATTTTTGCCAATAAATTGCAGTTAGGTCCAGAGTATCAAGAGGTCTTGCAGGACTTAGAAGATCGAATTGAAAATCCCTCAACTACTCCGAGTGCCCGCCTATTAAAGCACCTAAAAGATGGGTCCTTAGTTCCCTATGCTTTAGAACGGGCTCAACGCTATCAGGATGCAGCCTTACAGTCTTTAAAGGTCTTCGCCGGATTTGATAGTGAACAGATTCTTAGTGCGACTGAATTAAGTCAGCAACTATTTGAGCCCGATGCCAAAGCAACCCTAGCCAAAACTAAATAGTAATTAGGTCCATAATTTCTGTTCTTGTTGGCGAAATTATGGGCTTATTTGCTGTAGCTTAAACTTAATTTGCATTAACCATGTCTTTAGTTTATTATTTGTTAAGTAAAATTTTAAAATTTATTTAACAAATGGAGGAAATCTCAATGGATTCTAATGAAACGCATGGAAAGTATATTTCTTGGCCAATCTTGGCAATGATGGCCTTTGTCACTGTAATTGGGTTTGAAGATATTATGTATAACTTCAAAAACCAAGGGATGGGGGTCATTACTTCCTGGGTATTAATGCTCTTTTTATACGTTATTCCCTATGCCTTAATGGTCGGCCAATTGGGGTCTGTTTTTAACCATGAAGGTGGTGGCTTATCTTCTTGGATTCGGGGGACCAAGGGGGAATTTTTAGGTTACTTTACCGCCTGGACTTATTGGGCTGCTTCGGTTCCTTACGTAGTTGATTCAGCTAATTCGGTGGTAGTTGGTTTTGGTTGGGCCTTTACCGGCAGCGGCAAGTTCCAAGACACGATGTCTAACAGTACTTTTATGCTGTTATCTGCACTGATTTTTGTAATTTTTATTTTTGTCCAACGTCACCTAGCTCACTCGATGGAACTTTTAAGTACCATTGGGGGCTTTGCAATGTTTGGAATGACGGTACTGTTTGTGCTTTTGGCCTTTGCTGGGTTAATTAAAAACGGGGGCCACATGGCAACTCAGCCGATGAATATTCATACCATTGTCCCTAAATTTGACTTGAAATACCTCACCACGATTGGGATGCTGATTTATGCGGTTAACGGAAGTGAGTTGGTGGCCCCCTTTATTACGAGGATGAAACAGCCCCAAAAAGATTTTCCTAAGGCAATGATTACCTTGTCGATTATGACCGCCTTTTTGACTATTTGTGGTTCATTTGCTTTGGGAATCTTCTTTGACGCTAACCATCTTCCTAATGATATGAAAATGAACGGGGATTATTACGCCTTTCAAGCCTTAGGGAAGCTTTACGGTTTAGGTAACTTCTTCATGTACCTTTACGCTTGGACATCAGTTATTTACATGTGTGCTTTACTAGCGGTCTTGTTAGACGCGATGACCAGAATGTTGATTGCCGATACTGGCAGCCAGTATATGCCTGCGTTTCTAAGAAAGACTAATAAAGAAGGGTTACCAATCAATGGCTACTTTTTAACCTGCTTCTTGTCGGCCTTTATTATGCTGTTAGGGGCCTTTTTACCTGAAATGAACGATATTTTCAACTGGCTCTTAAACCTTAACGGAATTATTTCGCCAGGAGTTACTTGCTGGATCTTTTATGCCTTTATGAAAATCCGGGCTAATTCAGCTAAATATCCTTCTAGCTACGTCTTCATAAAAAATGATAAGCTAGCTTGGCTTTGTGGCTTCTTATTACTAGCGGTGACAGCTATTGCGACCGTCTTTGGAATCTTCCCCCAAGATACTAGCCAGTTTAGTTCGACTTGGTGGTACGAATTAATCATCAATATTGTAGCCATCGTTGTCTTAATTGGATTAGGAGCGATTTTGCCTTCCATTCGGGCTAGAGAAGTTAAATACGGCCTTGCCTTTGATAGGTGGCAAAGAAATAGTTTAATTATTCTGTGCCTAGGTTCTATTACGCTAGGGGTCTGGTTAGGCGGTAGCCAGCTGGCTTTAAGAGGGCTCTGGATTTTTATTCAGGCACTGGTTGCGTTAGGATTAATGTATCTGATTGGCCGGCGGCAACCTAAACAACATTAAGGAAAAAATTCTCCAGGTTTGCTATACTATTAAAAAACTAAGGGGGAGTCATGATGGTGCGGAAAGCTAATAATTACTATTTGGAATTAAAAAACCACTGGCTGGATTTGCCCTATTACCATGAAAAACGGCGGGTGCGAGTCTTATTACCTAAGGATTACCACAAGGAAACCTGGGCAACTTACCCGGTGTTATACCTCCATGATGGGCAAAATGTTTTTTATAGTCGGGAAGCTTTTGCCGGCTACTCTTGGAAACTAATTCCAACCATTAAGCAGAATATAGATTTACCCAAAATGATTATTGTGGGAATTGATAATCATGGCGAAAAGCGTTTGGATGAATACGGCCCCTGGCAAAGTGACTTACCAACTGAAGGACAGGCAGGTGGCGATGGTATGGCTTACGCTGACTGGGTAGTTAACACGGTTAAACCCTTTATCGACCATAAATACCGGACTAAACCTGAGCGTCAAAGTACCTTGTTAGCTGGTTCATCTATGGGCGGCTTAATCACAGCTTACATGGGGGCAGCTTATCCGGAAGTTTTTGGAACTCTAGGGGTCTTTTCGCTTTGTTCTTGGTTTAGTCAGCGGGATTTTTTACGGTTTATTGCGAGTCACCCCTTAAATAAGCAGACCAGACTCTATATTCAAACGGGAACTAAGGAGGGAGATGAGGCGGATGCAGCCTTCATCTCCGATATGAACCAGGCCTATATTGATTGTGCTTTAAATTACTACCAACGAACCCTCGAGGCCGGCTTACCGCTAACTCAGATTTGGTTACGAATTTTGGCTAATGAGACTCACTCTGAATACTACTGGGCTAGGCATTTTAAGGAATTTCTCAGCTTTGCTTTTGCTGACCAAAAATTTTGGCAATAATAGGTAGCGTCCAAGTTAAATTGTGCTATAATTTAACAGTTATTGCTATTTTTGATGAGAAGGAAAACGGTATGAGTGAGAAAAAGAAAGGATTTAGTCTTGCTATTATTGGCTGTATGTTTTGGGGTTTGTCAGGAAATGTAGCCCAGGATTTGTTTGAACAAGCCCACATAGAACCGATGTGGTTAGTCGGAATCCGCTTATTAGGAGCGGGGACCTTATTAGTTACCTGGTCACACTTAACCTTACCGGCGGCTAAGGTCAAAGCCTTAAAAACGAGGGCGTATTTGCCCCGCTTGGTTTGTTTTGCACTACTGGGAATGATTCCCTCCCAGTTAACCTATTTTTTGGCAATCAAACACGGTAATGCTTCAAGTGCGACTATTTTACAGTTTCTAGGTCCTTTATTTATAATAATTTATCTAGCTTTAAAACAGTTACAGTGGCCACGTAGGGTTGACATTATTTCGATTGTAGTCGCACTAGTAGGTACGACTTTATTGGTAACCAATGGTAATTTAAGCCAGTTGGCGCTAGAACCATTAGGATTATTTTGGGGAATAATGGCCGGCGTCTCGCAAGCCTCTTATACCCTGCTACCTAGCAGGTTGCTAGCTAGTTTTGATGCTAAGCTAGTAGTTGGTTGGGCCATGATTATTGGGGGCTTATGTTTTATTCCTACCCTGATAACAACCAAGGTGGCTACCTTATCTTGGCTTAATTTGGCGGAAATAGCCTTCATTATCGTCTTTGGAACAATGCTGTCCTATCTATTTTACTTGAAGAGTACTAGCTACATTGCTCCCGCTACAACCGGCATGTTAAGCGCCTTTGAGCCCTTGACAGCTTCTTTAGTCGGTCTAGGCCTAGGGACGGTCCACTTTACCTTGATTGGAATATTAGGCGCCTGTTTGGTGTTATCGACCGCCTTTTTACAGTCGCTTGCTAGTAAATAATGCGTTTAGACTTTAAGTCTAGGCGCATTTTTTTAACCTGATTTTTAGCTAAAAACTTGCTATTAGTTGCTGTTTGACTGTACAATTTAAGCAAGAAAAAGATTGTGGGGTAAAGTAATATGTTAGTGGATTTTTTAAATGAATATTATCAAGCCAAGCTAGCAAATATTCATGATGTAGCGGGAAACCAGCACTTAGTAGGTTATAGTCAGCTTTATCGGTGTGATTTGTTTGTTAAAATTTTTAAGGCGGAAGCAATGTTTTATGCTGAACAACACGTTAACCAGGTTTACTGCCCAGAAATTTATTTAGACAGTGTAATTTTTGAAGATAACTATATTGTGGTTTTAAAAGACCGGCAGTTGACGGATATTGATAGTAATGAGGTAAAGGTGACCGAAAAAAAGGCGGAAGAGTATGGGCGCTTGTTAGCCAATTTCCACCAAAAACTCACCGGCAATGTTAGTGTTTACCATGATCAACGCAAGTTATCACAACGAATAAAAGCCTACGTTGATGCTTTGCAAGCAAGCCGGTATCAAGATGACATTAACCAGGCCTATGCATTGTTGTTAGCCGATTTACCGACGGCAGATCGCGAGTATGAATTACTACCTAAGGTCGTTTTACATGGGGATTATAGCCTAAGAAACATTAAGGGTTACCAAGGTAAGGAAATCTTGATTGACTTTGAACGAGCTCACATTGGGGTTGCCTATGAGGACTTTATTAAGATTTTTTACAACGAGGTTCACAACGTTGATTTACGCCACGCCTTTATCCAAGGTTATAAGCAGGTGATGAACTTTGAAATTCCGCGTAGCGAGTTACAGCGCGCGCTTCTCTTTTTAATTGCCCTTGAAATTTGTGAATTCCATTTGAGCCACCATAAGGAAAAATTTGGGGATATGGCCCATAAAATGTTAGCTACGATTGAACGTGGGGATGCCGTTTTAAAAGTTTAAAGGATTTTTTAACAACTGGAAAAAGGCAGGGTTTTCATGGTAAAATCTTAGACAACAGGCGAAAAAGAAAAATTTTTCGTGCTTTAATCAATAACTTATCGTATAATAGAGAAGGCCGTATAATATAAAAATCATTATGAGATAGGACGGATATATAAATGGTAGCTAAAAAATTGCATGTTGCGTTGTTATTTGGAGGGAATTCATCAGAACACGATGTGTCAAAACGTTCTGCCCACAATATTTATGATGCCTTAGACAAGGACAAGTATGAAGTTTCAGTCTTCATGTTCACTAAGGATGGCTTCTTATTAGGAAATAAGGATTCAATGCGCATCTTCGATGGCGAAAACGAAGATGAAGTAGTTGCACAAGCGATTAAGGACGTTGATTTCTCTAATCCGTTGGCAAACGTGCAAAACTTATCTGAGGTTAAAGACGTTGATGTTTTCTACCCAGTTATTCATGGTAACATGGGGGAAGACGGAACGGTGCAAGGCCTCTTCCGCTTACTTAACAAGCCATGGATTGGAAGTGGGGTTGCTTCTTCAGCCGTTTCCTTTGATAAGGATTTAACTAAGCAATTATTGACATTACACGGAATTAGAAATACCCGCTACGTGGTGGTGACACCTGAAAACCAAGCTGAATACCCATATGAAAAGGTAGCAGCCGATTTAGGTGAAACATTATTTGTAAAACCAGCTCGTCAAGGTTCTTCCGTGGGGATTTATAAGGTTCGTAACAAGGAAGAATATGACAAGGCGATTCAAGATGGCTTCCACTATGACTTTAAGGTGATGGTTGAAGAAGCAATCAAGAACCCACGTGAAGTAGAATGTTCTGTTTTGGGTAACCGTAAGGCAGATGCTTCCCAATTAGGGGCCATCAATATTCCTGAAGGCGATGACTTCTACGACTACAACAACAAGTTCGTTGATGCATCTGGAGTGGTCTTCCAATTACCAGTCAACCTACCAGAAAAATTAACTAAGGAAATCCAACAAATGTCCCTTGACGCTTTTAGAGTTTTAGACAACCGGGGGCTAGCACGGATGGACTTCTTGGTAGATGAAAATGACGTGCCATACTTCGGGGAGGTTAATAACTTACCTGGTTTTACTAACATCTCCTTATACCCACAATTATGGGCTTTATCAGGGATTTCATACGCTGAATTAATTGATAAGTTAATCCAACTTGCGATTGATGAATTCAATGATAATGCTAAGTTGCACTATGATTTCGTTGAATTAGGCCAAGAAAAAGTTGGTAAGGGCTTAATCAAAAAAGACGGTAGCAAGACTGAATAAGATTAACCACTAAGGCGGGCAATCTGCGGATTAGCCCGCTTTTTTGTTTTTAAGAATTATTCGTGGTAAAATATTTTGGTTAAGAAAGAAAGTGGGAGGAAATTATGAAGTTACATACAGTTAAAGCTTATGAACCATTAGCTCTTAACTTAGCCGCTGCTAAGGATAATATCTATCGTGACTTGGCAGCTAAAAGAAAGGTGGGCAAAGCTGGTCTTTTAGATTGGTACCTTACTAGTCAAAAAATAGCTGGGCATGAGTATCATCTCTTGGTGCAACCAGAAGCTAAACTTTATATACCTTTTACGCCCCAATTAGGCGATTACTTTGAAGATATTTTAAGGTTCATTTTACAACGGTTAGCGGTTACCGGTGAACAAGTGGAAAAAATGCACGCGGGTCTTTTTAATGGGCGGGGCGTTGAAGTAATGTTAAATGCTAGTGAACCAGAATTGGAATTTATTTCTGCAAATGAAGCTAAACTAAAACGCCTTTTGCCAGGGGAGTTAGCTGAGTTTAAGAGCCGTGATGCTCAAATTGGCTATTGTGCTTTATTGGGTTACTGGTTGAGTCACTTTGCAACTGAAAAGGAAGCTCTAGGTGAAATCACGGTTAACCAGGTTTTAGGAAAATATTATCCAATCAAGATGAAAAAACCTAACAAGAAGTTTTCTTACGTAACCTTAGCTGCTAAGTATAAGGACTTTACAACTTGGGAAGCTGATTTAGGTTTAAGCAGTGACCAATTTGGGTTTGAACGCGTTAAAAAAGAAATTATGGCCAACAATAAGAAGGCGATTAACCAGTTTATTGCCCTAAACGCTAGTCACCTTAAGGACTGGGGTGGTAAAAAGGTAGTCAGAAGTTACCTAGAAGGTTACCTAAATGATCAGTTGTTTTTAGGTAATCAATTGCGGACTGTTTTGACTAACGCGGCTGATTTTCCTCTGTATGTTTACAAGCAGGGGGAATATTTCCTAAACAGCAATCAACCGGCGGTAATGATTGGAGTTGTTTCTTGCCTCTATCAAAGCGTCTTACCATTCTTTGACTTCTTGATGCAATCAGGTGGGTTAGCCAAAAAAGATAATGAACGTCTGCAAGCCTCATTTGCTGACGCCTTATACTGGCTAAAGAATCTGCTACTAGCTGATAAAGACAAGGCCAAGCGGGCTAAGGAAGTTTTTGCAAAAATCCCAGCTGCTGAAATTGAACGTTTGCCTGTTGAAATCAAGGCTTGGTATCAAGAACTAGTCAAAGCTCTAAAATAAGGCTGAAAAAATAAGCATCAATGCGATGCTTATTTTTTATGGGCCTAGTGCAGATAACTTGCGTAAAATCTAGTTAAAGTTATATACTTGAGAAGAACAGGAAGGATGGATGATTTATGCAAGTAACATTTCATGGCGAAGCTTTAGATACTAGTGGCACCCCAGTTGCAGTTGGCAGTGACTTTCCGCAATTTAAACTCACAACTAAGACTGGTCAAACCCTAACTAAGGATGAGTTAGCGGGCAAAGTGACTTTGATTAGCGTGGTACCTGATATCAATACGCGGGTCTGCAGCCTTTCAACTAAGAAGTTTAACCAAGAGGTAGATAAATTTAAGCAAGTTGCTTTCTACACCGTTTCAACTAATACTGTGGCCCAACAAGCTGACTGGTGTGCAGCCGAAGGAGTGGCTAAGATGGAAGTTGTTTCTGATGAGTCCAAGGATTTTGGGAAGGCAACGGGACTTTATATCGAGGCCAAGGGAATTGATGCCCGTAGTGTGTGGGTTTTAGATCAGGCTGGTAAGGTTGTCTACCGTGAATTAATTACTGAGCAAACTAATGAACCAAACTATCAAGCTGTCTTAGATTTTCTAACTAAACTAGCTTAAGTATTTAATTAACAAAGCGCTAAAGATTACGGTTTTTCAACGTAAATCTTTAGCGCTTTGTTTTTAGAACGGAGTTGGATAAAGCTTAAGCAGTAACTTTAGCAAGTGCAGCCAAGAAGTTAGCTTGGTCAGCTTGGATTAAGTCGACCCGACTAGCAATTACTTTGGTATCCATGGTGATTTCGCGACTAATTTCGGGGTTAGTTAACTTAGGTTCAAAGAAGGCTTTGAATTCGGCTAACCGTTCTGCTGTGTGCAAGACCCTAGCGGTAACTGTTAAGTAGGTTGGAAATTCCATGTCTCCTCCCACCTTAGCTTCAAGCCAGCTCCACTCGTTTCTAAGCCAGTCCCAAGCTAATTGTTCCCCGCGAGGGTTAGCCAAAACGTTGACATACCAAGCCCGCAAATCTTGGGGTTTGATAACGTCTGCATCTTCAAAGTGACTGACTAATTTTTCGAGTTGAGATTGCTTTTTAGTCTTAGTTAAAGCGGCCAATAAGTCTTGCTTAAAGCTACTGTCACTAGTTTTTTGGTAGCTTACCAGTAAGTTGTCAAAGAGTTGGTCGCTATTAAAGTTTAATACCTCATTTTTTAGGACTAAGGCCCGAACGGCTACTGGCAAGGCTACTAGTTTAGCTTGGTTAGCTAAAAATAGGTCATGGGCAGCAGCAGTGAGCTCAGCATTTTCGGCATATAAAGCGGCGTCTAAGACTAACGGTCTTACTAGTAAATCATCGTTGCTGTCACTGGCCTTGGCTTCTAACCCTAAGCGCTTAAGCTGAGCTTGGCTTAGGCTTGCTACTAAGGCTTTAAGGTCCTTTTCTCCTTGACTATCAGGGTTAACGAAGAACTTGAGTTTAGCGATAACTTGGGATAAGGTTTCGGTTACAATCGCTGACTTAGAATCCTTAAGCTTCAAGAGTAATGGCAACAGTTCAGCGTGTGATTTGCGGCCACTTTCAGCTAGGAGGCGTAGGTCTTGAAGCAATTGAAGTTGGTCGATGGCGCTGAGGGTATCGACCTCTGTTAAGATATCAGCTAATAATTCGTCACTGTAATCGACAACCAAGTGAGAAGTATTACCGAGATTCAAGCGTAAGGCATGGCCCGCTTTAGCCCGCAGCTCTTGGTAAGAACCAAGGTTAAGCTCTTTAGTTGTCAAGAGTTGTGGGGCGTCAAAGTTGGCGTGTAAAGGTACTTGCCAAAGGCGGTTTTGGTCTTGACCTTGGCCGATAAAGAATTGCTTTTGACTGACAATTAGGTCGCCGTCAACGACTTTTAGGTCTAAGACGGGGTAACCAGGTTGTTCAAGCCAGGACTTCATGATAGCACCGATGTTTAAACCAGAAGCTTGGCCAAGAGCATCCCACAGGTCAGCACCAACTGAGTTACCATATTGGTGATCGGCAAAGTAATTTTTAAGTCCAGTTCGTAGGGCTTGGTCCCCGATTAAGGCCCGCACCATTACTAACAGCCGGGAGCCCTTAGCATAAACAATAGCCCCATCAAAGAGAGAGTCAATTTCTGCGGGGTCTTTGATTTCAACAAAGACTGATTGAACCCCGTCAGTCGCATCACGTTGTAATGCTAACGGTGCTTCTGAGGTTTGGAATGCTTCCCAAATCTTCCAGTTAGGCTCGAGGGCATCGATGGCAACATATTCCATCATGTTGGCAAAACTTTCGTTTAACCATAAATCTTCCCACCAATTCATGGTTACTAAGTCACCAAACCATTGATGAGCTAGTTCGTGGGCAATGACCGTTGCGACCACCCGCTTAGTAGCCAGGGGAGTATTATCAGGATCTAAGAGCAGATAAGCTTCCCGGTAGGTGACTAGTCCCCAGTTTTCCATGGCCCCGGCAGAAAAATCTGGTAAGGCTAGCTGCCAAGAATGAGGGAGGGGATAAGGTGTTTGGTAGTAATCTTCAAAGAATTCGATTGAGCGCTTAGCGATATCTAAGGCAAAATCGAGTTCCTTAGCTTGGTGAGCTTTGGTTGCAAATACGCCAATTTCTACCCCGGACTTAGTTTCCGTTTTTTTAGCCTGTAAGTCACCAAAGGCAAAGGCCACTAAGTAAGTTGACATTTTTAAGGTAGGTGCAAAGTAGTGGACACCATCTTCCACTTGAACTTCCGGCATATTGCTGAGGACCGTTTCGCCTGCATGTTCATCAAATTTGATTGCCACTTCAAAAATGGCCTTAGCAGCTGGTTCATCAATACTAGGAAAGGCTTGACGGGCGGAAGTAGTTTCAAATTGAGTCCCAATTAATTGCTTTTTGACCCCGTCAACTTCATAGTAAGAAGGGTAAATGCCCATCATTGTATCCGTTAAGGCAGTGTCATAACTGACCTCTAGTTCAACTGGACCAGTAGTTGGACTAGTAAAATTAACTGTTTCACTGTCATCGCTGCTAGTAAATGCGACTGACTGGCCGTTAACTTTGACGGCCTTAATATTTAAAAATTTTTGATGTAGAGCTAAATCAGTTTTTAAAGCGCGGCCACTGATTTTAGTGACCCCACTAATCTTTTTGCTTTGACGATTGATGTCAAAGTAGAGTTGGTAATGTTTAGGAACGAAAACGTCTAATAAGTGAGCAACTTGTCCCATAAAAACCCTCCTTTATAATTAAGATTCACCTTATATGATACGCTCTTAAGTGATAAATTGCGAATGATTTATTTTTTTAATTAAACTTTGATTATGAGCCTAAATTAATTTTTAATTTAAAAATGGTAGCTAAAATTTTAGCTAGTTTAGAGACTGTCGTTTAGCCGGTTAATCTGCTAAGATAGTTAGTAAGTGAGGTGGTAAAAGTGGCTGAATTTAGGGTGAACCAGCGTTTGTTTGGAGTTGCCTTAGGAATTGTTCTTGTAGCTAGCCAGCTATTTACTTACTCTGTCTTAGCGGTAGGGGTAGCTTTAATTTTTAGTCCATTGTTAGTAGGAGCAGTTAGTTTTAGGCAAAAGCGGCAGGTCAATTACACCAGCTGGCTAATAACAATGCTAGCTTTAGGGATAATCGGCCTGCCTTTTTTAGGGCTTAGTACTTATTTTGACTTAACAACCCATTTACGCTTAGGTTGGCACTGGCTAGATTTTTTCACTAATAATCGGCGCTTGATGGTTCCGGTATTGGGA
>SAMEA104315421__coassemble_1520_pt1 | contig 11235 bp, 9 predicted proteins | sample SAMEA104315421__metabat2_low_PE_055 | metagenome-assembled genome bin SAMEA104315421 (sample SAMEA104315421) | gut metagenome | biome: Monkey gut; feature: monkey-associated habitat; material: faeces | place: China | collected 2013
AATGGCTATTCCTTCCATATCTAAGGCAGTCGCAACGTCATGCGGGTGAATCTGATCGAGGTTAAATGAAATTACCCCGGTATGCTTTTTAGGATCCTTAGGACCATAGAGTTTTAGGCCAGGAATTGCTTGGAGCTTAGGTAAGACATAGGCTACTAGCTCTTGCTCATAAGCCGCTATCTTGTCCATTCCTACTTGTTCTAAATAATCAAGCGCTGCGCCTAGACCAATCACCCCTTCAATATTTTGGGTGCCCCCTTCAAATTTAAGGGGGGCCTTTTTATAACTTGATTGCGTTAATTCAACCCAATCAATCATTTCGCCCCCAAATTCTAAGGGCGCCATTTGTGCTAATAACTCACCTTTTCCCCACAAAATTCCGATGCCGGTTGGCGCTAACAACTTGTGCCCAGAAAAGGCATAAAAATCAGCCCCCATCTTTTGAACATCAGTCACCATATGGGGCGCACCCTGGGCGCCATCTACTACTAAGATTGCACCATTTTGGTGGGCTAGCTGGGCTAGTTGCGCTAGTGGGTTAGCCACCCCTAAAACATTGGAAGCTTGGTTAACGGCCACAATCGCTGTTTTAGCTGTAATTGTTGCCTCAGCTTTAGCCAAATCTACCGCCCCGTCTGCCGTTAGCTCTAGGTACTTTAGCGTGGCGCCGACTCGTTTAGCCAATTCCTGCCAAGGTACGAGGTTACTATGATGTTCGGCATAAGAAATAACAATCTCATCTCCAGCTTTAACAAAACGCTCACCATAACTTCTGGCCACCCAGTTAAGGGCTTCGGTTGTTCCCTTCGTGTAGATAATTTCTTCACTAGTCGGAGCGTTAATAAACTGCGCCACCTTTTGACGTACCGCTTCAAACTGGGCTGTTGCTCGCTCGGCTAAAGTGTGCACCCCACGGTGAACGTTAGCATTGTCGTTGCGGTAATAATTAACTATGGCATCAATGACTGCCTGGGGCTTTTGACTAGTGGCAGCGTTATCGAGATAAACTAGGTCTTCGTCATTAACCGTTTGCCCTAAAATTGGAAAATCAGCCCGATACTTACTCATCTCTTTGTCCATCTACGAGCTTCCTTTCAATCATGTTTTCTAATTCAATTTGAATTGCTCGTGACGGAATGGCAGCTAAAACTGGGCCTAAAAAGCCGCGAATTACTAGTCGCTCTGCGATTGGTTTAGGCAAGCCCCGACTCATTAGGTAGTAAAGTTGTTCTTCATCGACCCGCCCTACACTCGCAGCGTGGCCAGCCGTCACATTGTTATCGTCAATTAAGAGGATGGGGTTAGCATCTCCCCGAGCATGTCTTGATAGCATTAAAACCCGACTTTCTTGTTGGGCATCCGCTCCCGTAGCGCCCTTCATAACGTGCCCAATCCCATTAAAAATCAAATTGGAATTTTGCAAAATTACCCCGTGTTGGAGGATGTGACCAATCGAATTTTTACCGTAGTTGGTTACCCGGGTATCAATCCCTTGAACCTGCTTACCAGTTGAAATCGCAATCACCTTAGTTTCGGCATGTGACCCGGTTCCAACTAATTCCGAATCGTAATCACCGACGATGTTTCCATCGCTCATCATCCCTAATGACCAGTCAATCTTAGCATCACGCTTTAGATAACCACGCCGATTTAGGTAAGCCGTAGTCTTTTGACCTAAGCGATCAATACTTGAAAACTTCACATGGCTGCCGTCTAAGGCAATTACTTCAACGATGATATTAGCGGTACTTTCACTTTGGCCTACAGTTAACATATTTTCCAAATAAGAAACTTCACTATTGCTATCGGCAATCAACAAAACATGGTGAACGTAATCAGCCCCGGTCGTGGCGTCTTGAACAAAATAAGTCACTAACGGCTCCGTTAAGACTACATTTTTGGGAACATAAATCAACAAGCCACTCGTCAACTTGGCAACGTGTTCTGCTGTTAGGCGATTTTCTGTCGATTTAATTGCCTTCTTCATGAAGTAGGCTTGAATTAAATCAGCGTGTTCTTTTAAAGCCGTTTGCCAGTCGCAAATAATAACACCTTGTTTCTTTAAAACCGGACTCAAATTTAACAACTTAGTTGTTTGCCCCACTTGAACGGCAGTTGCCTTAGTTTGATCAATTTCTTCTGGCACCTCTAATTTGCTTTCTTCATAGGCCAGTTGCTTAGTTAAGTTAATCGGCCAGTGACGATACTTGATTTTTTGAAAACTAGGCATCTTTAAAGTTTCACTTGCCTGTAGAGCTAATAACCGTTCTTCAGTGAACCAAGCAGGTTCTGCAACTTGCTTAGCATAAGTTGCTAGTTCGGGATAGTTAGTCAAATCCATAGCAATCCCTCCTTTAAGCATCTTCATCGGTTAACTTGATGTCAAGGCCTAATTCATCACGCAAGCCCGCATAACCTTCGTCTTCTAAGCGCTTAGCCAATTCAGGGCCACCTTGCGCAACGATTCTACCATCCATCATCACATGAACTACGTCGGGAATGATATAGTTCAACAACCGTTGGTAGTGCGTGATAATCAAGGAACCAAACTCTGGTCCCCGCATCTTATTGACCCCTTTAGAAACAACTTTTAAGGCATCGATATCTAAACCGGAGTCAATTTCATCCAAAATTGCAAACTTAGGTTCAATCATCATTAATTGTAAAATCTCATTACGTTTCTTTTCACCACCGGAAAAGCCTTCGTTTAAATAACGGTCAGCCATTTCTTCAGACATGTCTAAGAAATCCATATTTTCGTCTAGTTTCTTTAGAAACTTTCTAATTGAAATGGGATTATCTTCGCTTCGTCTAGCGTTAATTGCTCCACGAATAAATTCGGCATTAGTTACCCCTGGAATTTCGGCTGGGTACTGCATTGCCAAAAATAGACCAGCCCGGGCGCGTTCGTCTACTGGGAGTTCTAATAAATTTTGGCCATCGAGTAAAACTTCCCCTTCTGTTACCTCATAAGCTGGATTACCCATGATTGCTTCCGACAAGGTCGATTTACCGGTTCCGTTTGGTCCCATAATTGCATGGATTTCACCTGTTTTTAGGGTCAAGTTAACCCCCTTGAGAATTTTCTTACCGTCAATTGTTACGTGTAAATTTTTTACTTCAAGTGTAGACATAAAATCTAGCCCCCCTAATTCTTCTAATATTTATAATTTTAGCTCAATCAAACTCAGCTTGCAATCGCAACCAATGGCTAAAAGGCGCGCTAAGGCGGGTTTGATAGGCTTTTATCACCCTATATAAATAAAGTTATAGTTATATGGTTAAATCAATCTGATTTTTAAACAATTTTTACTTGTAATTTTTTTAAACAAACTGATTAATGGTATTTTTTAGCTTCTTCTTCTATAATTAAGCTACAACTTTTCTTTTTGGAGTGATTTGCATGAAACCATTAATTGGGATAATTGGTAACAGCTTTGATAACCCCATTGTCGAACACGCTAACCTGCCAATCAACTATACCCCCAAGGGCTATACTAACGCAGTCCACGCTGCTGGTGGACTGCCTATTATTATTCCCCTGGTCAACGAAGATAATATCACTGAGATTATTGACCGCTTTGATGGTTTAGTCTTTGCCGGCGGCCAGGATGTCTCCCCTATTTTTTACGGCCAAGAACCTCACCCTAAATTAGGCAGCCTTAATTATCAGCGAGACCTAGTAGAAATTGCCCTTATTAAAGCGGCCTTTGCCAAAGGACTACCTATCTTGGGAATTTGCCGGGGGTTACAGGTTATCAACGTTGCATTAGGCGGTAGTTTATACCAAGATTTAAGCGAATATCCAAATTGGTCGGTAAAACACCAACAATTCGGAACTGCTTGGGCAATGCCGACTCATTCAATCAAAGTTGAGCCTGCTAACCCTCTCCATGATATCTTTGGCGATACCGGCTTAGTTAACTCCCTCCACCACCAGGCTATTAAAGACCTGGCCCCAGGCTTACAGGCTTTAGCAACCAGTGCCGACGGGTTAGTGGAGGCAGTTACTAACAAGCGGCAAAATCTTCTAGCCGTACAGTGGCATCCTGAAGCCCAATTTGAAGACTTTCCGGAAGCTTTAGCTATCTTTGCCTGGCTCATTCAAGCTAGCCAAGCCAAGGATTAATTATTAAGGTTAACAAATAAGCCACCCCAGTAAGGGTGGCTTATTTATTTATGGTAACTTAGTTAACCGTCAACTTATCAGTTTCAGCCTTTAATTTAGCCGCAATGTCATGTAAGTCAGCAACGTGGGAGGTAAATTCCTCCATTGTTGCTAAAACCTCCTCTGCATTTGCGGAGACTTCTTGGGTCCCAGCTGCATTTTCTTCCGTTGAAGCGGAGATATTTTCTAGGCGACTGAGAACTTTACCTTGAACTACTTCGATTTCAGCCGAAGCATTAGCAACTTGGGCGACTTGTTCAGTCATTGTTTGGTTACTCTTATAAACTTCAGCCGTTGACTTAATAGCTGCCTGAATCAATTCTGACTGCTTTTGGCCACCTTCAATCGAGTTATTAGTCTTTGTGACCATTTCATGTGATTTATCCTTAATTTGATTAATGATTGCTTCAATTTCCTTAGTTGAAGCAGCACTTTGCTCAGCTAGCTTCCTAATTTCGGTTGCCACAACCGAGAAACCTTTCCCAGCTTCACCAGCGCTGGCAGCTTCAATTGAAGCATTTAACGCTAAGAGGTTAGTCTGCCGTGAAATGTCATTGATAACCCCAATTATCTTAGTAATATCTTGAATACTTGTATTCATATCCTGAACACTTTGGGATAAATCCTTCATCTCAACTAACTCTTGATTCCAGTTGGCGTTAACTGAATCCATCGTCTCCATGTTGGCTTGGTTGAGACTAGCAGATTTATCTGCTTCATCATTCATCGTTTGCGCATTAGCATGTAGGCGCTCAATAATTTCGGATAGATTGTGTAACCTCGTGACACTTTCCTGAGTTTCTTGGGCCTGTGAACTTGTAACTTCAGCAATTCCCGTAATAGTTTGTGCAACTTCATCGATAGCTTTATCAGTTTGAGTTGACAATTCTAACAGCGAGTCTGATTTTTCAGCCACATTATTAGCCTGGCCCTTAACCTTCTTGACCAAGCTCCCAACGGCCGCAATCATTTTGTTGTAGCCATAAGAAATTTGGTTAAATTCACTGCCGTGTTCATCAGGGGTGTAAAGCTTAGCGGCTACCTTACCCTTAAAACTCTTAGCCGCTTTTGGCTTAACCTCAATTGGATTCATCTTTCCTTTTTCTGCCGCCCTGAAGTAGGTCAGGATGTGACCGACAATTTCCTTGAAGATGCCGTTGATAATAAAGGCTAAAATCAAAACAAGTACTGCCACCACCAAGGCGATAATAGAGGCACTGATTAAAACAGAATGTAATTCTGCTTTAAGGTCATCTTTCATTACGTAAGCATAAGCCCAGTACTTACTACCGACGGCTCCCTTATTAAAGTAAATATCCATGACCTTAGAATTACCCTTAATATGAACATAGCCTTTACGTTTACTTGAAGCAGCAATTGCTTGGTACATCTTATCACTACTTAAGTCATTACCCCGACTGTAGTGAGCATCGTCGATTGCCCCTTTAGAAGCTAGCGCGATTCCTTTGTCGGAAATTAAAGTTACCCGCCCTGTTTTACCAATTTTCAATTGGCCTAATGGCCGTTCAATGTCGTTAAAGGAAACGTTGCTACTGATAACGAAAAACTTACCATTAGCTGCCTTATAGCCATAAGCGGCTGTGATTACAAAGACGCCTGACTTAGGATCTTTATAAGGTAACGTCCACACAACGCGATTTAAGTTTTGCTTTGCCTGGCGGTACCAATTTTGCTCAGTCACTTGATAGCCTTGCGGATAGTTAATGGTGCTGGCGAAGTCACCGGCCTGATCAGCCACGGTTGCCCCTAATAACGAGCTGTTAGCACTGACCAATTTTTGCATTTCCGTCTTCAACTTCGGTTTATCAAAGTTACCACTAGTAAATTCGCTATACTTAGCAGTAGCAATCAACATCTTTTCAGTTGATTTTTGGAGGTGAGTCCGTTCCTCTTGAATCATATCAACCGCACTAACCTTCGAGAGGTTATTCCGCTCGATTAAGACGTTTTTGGTAATTATGTTAGATGCAGCTAACATCGTAAATAACGGCACTAGGCCAACTACAATTAGAAAAAATAAAATCCACTTACCAATGGATTTTGTTTTTAGTACTTCCTTATTCATACGCATTCTAAGCCCTTTCATCTTTTTGTACATTATCTATATCGGCCAAAAGCAAAAATATTTTAGCCTCCTTAGCCAAAAAAATAGTAGTGCTTATTTCAAACGGTTGAAAAAGTCACTACTTTCTTTTGACTATAAAATGCTGATTATCCGTTAAACTAGCCAAAAAAATAAAATTATAGGATAGTTCCCACAAATGGTGGTCAATCGCAGCACTCAACAAGACTAACCCTAGGCCTAGTAAGAGGCTGTAAGTTCGTTCTGCTTTAAACCGCCAGGCTAGAAAAATTAGCATGATAACAAAGCAAGTAAACAATAAAATTCCTTGCATAGCTAGCAGGCGTACAAAGGAGGAATCAATGAAAAAGTACGGTTGGTGGGGGTTAAACTTGCCATTACCATTTTCCCTAAAGTAACGTCCAAATAAGGTCAGCGGTTTTTGCAAGGCTAGCTGTCCGTAAGTTAGGCGGTGAGACAAAAGTTCATCCATCCTCCTAAACCAGGTCCACTCAGGTGTAAACAAATAATTCATAGCTAGGTTAAAGCCCAAGTACACTAGCATGATGGCCCCTAAACTCCAACCATCAAGGTAGTTAATGAGTTTCTTTAGCTTAGGGTAGCTAACAGCTAGAACTAGCGTGACCGCCATTAATATTAAATCTAACCTGGTACCCGTAAACCTAAATACTCCCCAGGTAGCCACTAGACTGACTAGATATTCTATCCAACTGAGCTTAAAGTTGCGGTAACAAAAATAAGCTACTAGCCAGTGAAACACGTGGGCGGCAAAATCTGAGGGGGTAACGGAACCAAATGACATTCGTAACGTTCCCCCAGGTCTAACCATGGTCATATCATTAAGTATTCCCCCAAAGGTCAAGAGTGCTAGGCTAAGCATTATCACAGCCACTTCGATTAAGTAACACCTTAATAACCAACGATAGTCTTCATCTTTAGCCGCCACTAAAATCACAAAGTAAAAAAAGATATCCAGTAAGTGGGCGTTAGAGCCTACATAGTACAAAAATAAGCTCATAGCTAAAAAGCCGGCTTTAAAACGCCAACTGTTGGCATCAATAAATAGAATTTTAATTGTGGCTAACCCAACCCCTAATTGAGAAATTCTAAATAAGATTAAGGGACTTAAGCCGGAAACATCTACCGGCAGTTGTGTTCCCCGCAAGTAGTTTCCTAATAACGCTAACCCTAAAGCAACTAGCAGTATCTTCCTGCCCCAATTAGCTTTAGGTGTCAATTCTAATTGAGCCATGTTGCTTGATAGACGTCCTCTTTAAAACCACAAGTTACCTTGGTTCCCTCCACCATCAACGGCCGTTTGATTAGTTTGCCATCACTAGCCAACAATTCAGCCGCTTCAGCAACTGACATCTGGGCCACCTTATCTTTTAGGCCCAACTGCCGATAATGCTGGCCACTTGTGTTAAAGAAGTAACGCAAGTTTTGGTCCGAATTACTAATCCAGGTTAATAACTCTTCCTTAGTGGGAGGAAGTTCCACCAAATCCTGTTGTTCATAAACTACCCCATGCTCATTCAACCACTTCTTGGCCTTCTTACAAGTTGAACACCGAGAGTAACAGTAAAATTTCTTCATAGGTATCACCTCATTAGAAATTATACTGTGTTTAGCTTGAAATTAAAAGTAACACCGGTAAAGTCAATCCTTAGGCAAGTTAGTCAAAGGGATATTTTAATCCCCAGTTAGTCCGAATGCTATTTAAAATTTCGGCGACATCTCGCGAAAGCTCTAACTGACCTTCATCATAACCCTGTTCAATAAACTTTTGCATCGCAAAAACTTCATAATTCAAGGCTTCTTCGCTCTTGCCTGCTGTTAAAGTTTGATACTCTTCTTGGTGGGCATCCTTAGTGTAGGTGATTTCTGCTTTAGTGGCCCGAGGATAATTACTGATTTCAACATAACCCTTAGTACCAGAAATTACCCCCCGCTTAGGTTGCTTAGCCCGCATCGAAAGGGCCATGACCGCTAATTGTTCATCCGCATTCTTCAAAATAATTCCAGCTTGCTCATCTACCCCGGTTTCAAAAAACTTAACTGTCGTTAGTAAGCTATTTGGTTGTTGCTTTAAAAACATCCGGGCAAAGGCAGTGGCATAACCCCCAATGTCTAGCAATGCTCCCCCAGCCAATTCTTTATTAAAGAATCGATTGCTAGGGTCATAATCCTTCAAGCTTCCAAAGTTAACTTGAACTAACTTAATTTCGCCTAACTTGCCTTGCGCAATTAAATCAGCAACCTGCCGATAAATTGGCATATGGTAAAGAGTAAAGCCTTCCATTAAAATTAAATTTTGCTTACGGGCTAACTCATAAACCTCATTGAACTGTTTCAAATTGACGGTCATCGCCTTTTCGGCTAGGACATGTTTACCCGCTAAAAGCGCCTTTTTAATATATTCATAATGATAGGTATACGGGGTGGCAACGTAGACGATGTCAACTTGGTCATCGTTAATCAAATCATCCGCCTTTAAATAAGCTTTACTTACCTGCTTTTCTTTTACGAATTTTTCTAACTCAGCTTGGTTAGGACTTGAAGCAGCATAGATTTCACCATTAACTGCCTGTAATGCATTTGCCATTTCGTGCGCAATCCAACCAGTACCAATTAAACCCCAATTATACTTCTTTGCCATTGTCATCACCTCGTAAAAATTATTTCCTGTCCATTTTCTTCGCTAGCAATAATCCCAGTAACTAGTCCCTCAAAATAAGAACTAGCAATTACCCCTGATTTAGCTAACAGTTGCTCATTATAATCTTTTATCTGTTGCCAATCGGTGGCAAAACAGTCAATTAACACATTACCTAAAGGGGTCCGAGCATAGCTTGCAACAGCTTGGCCTAAACGAATTTCAGCTCTTAAACCTAATTGTTGGGCTGCTGCTAGGATTTCAAAGCACCTTTCTAGTTTAACTTCCAAACTTAAAGCTAACTGCGCATCTAACGTTTCGTTAAGGCGTGTTTTTGGTATCAAAATAAAATATTCATCACTCTTTTGCGCAGCCCTTTTTTCAAAGTAATGAATCCCCCCCTTACTTTTTAAACAGTTAAATTGATAATCAATACTGTCGCAACCATCAAAAGCAAGATCAAAATGCTGTCCTTGTTCACTAGCTAAGATTTCTAAACCTAATTTTTGGCCATAAGCTCTAGTTAACTCAGACGGGCTATAAAGCTTCAAGTTTTTACTTGGTTGTTTGGCCAATTCTTCAGTCAAAGCCAACACATTTCTTCCGCCCCCAAGACTAACACTCATTTGGGGCCTTAGCTTTTGGAGCGCTAGGTCAACGATTGTTTGCATCGAACACACTTCCTTCGTAAAATATTTTCTCAAAATAATAAAATGTGAAATTTTTTTACAACATTATAATAACCATTTGCCCCTAAACTGTCAATTATTATTTTCTTGTTTTTTAAAAAATGGAAAAAAATTTTCATGGAACTTGTTATTCTTAGCAATTTTTGCTAGGATCGAGCCTAGATACTTTTAAATTAAGGAGTGATTTGCTTGAATTTTAATACTGATATCATCGATAAAATTAATAGCCACCTCCCATCAATGTCTGAAAGTGACCAAAAAATTGCCAACGTTATTTTAAACAACCCCCAGGCAATCGTTAATTACACCATCACTGAGCTAGCTAACAAAGCAGCAGTCAGCACTGCCTCTGTTTCCCGCTTCTGTAAAAATCTAGACCTGGTTGGCTTTCATCAACTAAAGATTCTCCTAGCGCAAACCGATTCTAAGCGTGACGACTACTTTAAGGAGGTCTCCCTCGATGATTTTTCTGCCAGCCTAAACAAGATTAGTGCTAATAAGGTCGCAGAAATCCGCCATACCCTGCTGCCACTTGACTCAAAAAAAATTTTACCCATCCTTGAATTAATTAAAAAAGCGCGTTTAATCCAGATTAGCGCAGAGGGGGCTACTTTTCCCGTAGCTGAAGATGCCGCCTACAAATTCAATCAGATTGGTTTTTTAGCTATCGCAACCGCCTCATACGAAACGGCCCTTGCTCAAACCATCAACTTGTCAGAAGATGACTTGCTAATTGCAATTTCTAATTCGGGTGAATCCCGCGAATTATTAAGTCAAATTACGATTGCCCACCAAAAACATGTGCCAGTGCTTGCGCTTACCAATCGACAAGACTCCCCGATTGCCTTAGAAGCTGACTTCCATATTAAAACCGCTGTCCGTCAACGCGTCTTGGAATCTCAGTACTACTTTTCACGCCTAGCCGCCCTCAGTGTAATTGAAGTATTATTTTTACTCTTGATTGCCGACGACCCTAAGCGACTCGCCAAAATCGAATTTCACGAGCAATTAGTTGCTCAAAAGAAAATTTAATTTAAACCAATAAAAAAGCAACTTTTGAACCGGACTTGATTCAAAAGTTGCTTTTTCCCTAAAAACATCCATACGAAAACAAAGTGAATTATTTTGTTTTTTTCTGATTAATCTCAATTCTTGTTCTTAAAATTTACCTTCATAATTTACCTATACTTACGCTCAAAAAGAGACAATGCCCCCATTAGTAAGAGACAACCAGCCAAACTTAACCATAAGAAGTGTTCACTACTCTCACCAGTCTGAGGTAATTTTACTTGCTTTTGAGCTGATTTTCTATCTTGTCGTGGTTTGCTAATAACTTGGCTGTTAGTTGGCAAACTCTTTTGTGTAACTACCTGCTTAGCATCCGATTTAGCTAACTTTACAGAACTTGACTTATTCCCGCTACTTGACATATCTTCAGAATGGTTAACTAAATTCTCGGTGCTAGAATTAGTAGTGCTTACCGAGCTGGAACTGCTTGAAGATTCAGATTCACTGGAACTTGAGCTGTTTGAGCTAGTACTACTTGACGTTGTACTACTGGAGCTAACCATTGGTGTGCTACTGCTACTTTCTGCTTTAGTTATCGAACTAGAACTAT
>SAMEA104315421__coassemble_1524_pt1 | contig 11196 bp, 14 predicted proteins | sample SAMEA104315421__metabat2_low_PE_055 | metagenome-assembled genome bin SAMEA104315421 (sample SAMEA104315421) | gut metagenome | biome: Monkey gut; feature: monkey-associated habitat; material: faeces | place: China | collected 2013
CTACACATTTGGTTTGTCTAAAACTTTGTTCAGTTTTCAAAGATCTACTCATTAATAATCCGTTATCGCAATGACAACTATTACATGATATCAATCATCATTTTTAATGTCAAGCATTATTTTTTAAAAAATAATTTTTTAACAACGACAACTTCTATATTTTACTTAAAAGCAGAACTGATTGTCAAGAACTATTTTTACTCAAAATTAATTATTTCAAATCAGCAACAAAAAATATAATAGCAAGATTATTTTGGCCCGTCAAGCATTATTTTAATAAAAATTACTTACCTGCATCAATATCAACCAGTGCTTGTTTCACCCAACCATCTAGCCTTTCTGCAATTGGAGCAAATCCCTCTTGGGCATGCTTGTTTGTCCAAAACTTTTTATGTTGGTAATGTACCCTCTTGTTGGCTTTAGAAAAATCAAACGGCTTTTCTAAACACCGAACAGATAGGGAAATTTTGCCAGTGTACTCATCGATATCTATGATGATTACCCGAACTTTTTGCCCTACTTGTAAAAAATGTTCTATATTGTCTACATACCCATGATGACATTCTGAAATATGAATCAAACCTTGCGTCTGAGCATCCAATGAAACAAAGGCACCGTAAGCTTGAATCCCGGTTACCTTTCCTTCCAATATCATCCCAATTTTATAATCCACGTGTTCCACCACCTATCAAACTTAGTCTCCAAATATCATAATAACATAAAATTATCTTGAATAATAAAAAAGGCAGCTAACAATTGTTAACTACCTCCTTTAAACTAACTTCTAAGTAAATTATTCGCTAACTTCAATCGTCTTAATCACAACATCTTCTACAGGCTTATCTTGAATCCCCGTTTCAACATTTGCAATTTCATCAACAATTTCCATTCCCGAAACAACTTGACCAAAAACAGTATGTCTGTGATCAAGCCATGGGGTCCCACCTTGCCGATAAGCTTCAATAATTTCTTTAGGATAACCAGCGGCTACCATTTGTTCTTCCATTTGAGCAGGCATATTTTGGTTTTGAACTATAAAGAATTGACTACCATTTGTCGCCGGGCCGGCATTAGCCATTGAAAGTGCCCCCCGAATATTAAATAACTCATTAGAAAATTCATCTTCAAAAGGCGTCCCCCATAAACTTTGACCACCCATTCCGGTTCCAGTTGGGTCTCCACCTTGAATCATAAAGTCTTTGATTACACGGTGAAAAATAATGCCATCATAATAATTTTTAGCTACTAAACCTAAAAAGTTTTCAACCGTCTTAGGGGCTTGCTTAGGAAATAACTTAATCGCAAAATCCCCTTTATTAGTCTTAAATGTTGCTACTGGTCCTTCAACTGCAGCTAAGTTCAATTGTGGATACATAAAAATCTCCTTCCAATTATAAGTACCTAGTTAGTATACCATACTTTACGTTTTCCTTTACTTACTTTTTATGCTAATCTTATAGCGTATCTACTATTTTTTACGAAAGGAATGTTTTCTAGATAATGACTGAAACTGCATACTACGATATTACTATCATCGGTGGCGGCCCCGTTGGTTTATTTGCTGCTACTTATGCTCGTATGCGTCTAGCTAAAACCCAAATCATTGAAAGTATCGATCAATTAGGGGGACAAGTAAGTACCCTTTTCCCTGCTAAAAAGATTTATGATATTCCTGGCTTCTATGAAATTAGTGGCGAGGACTTAATTAAAAACTTTGAAAAGCAAACACTAGCTTTTAAGCCTGATATTTTCCTGGGCGAAACGGTCCTTGGCTTTGAAAAAACTCCTGAAGGTTTTCTGATTAAAACTAGCAAAAGAACCACCTACTCTCGCTCAATTATAATCGCTGCCGGAATCGGTGCCTTCGAACCCAGGAGGTTAACACTTGATAATGCTAGCCAACTAGAAGGCAAGCAGCTACGCTATTTTGTCACAGACCCGACAACTTTTGCTGGCAAAGACTTAGCCATCGCTGGTGGAGGGGATTCTGCGATTGATTGGGCTTTAACCTTATACCCTCAGGCCAAATCAGTACATTTAATTCATAGGCGTGACAAATTTAGGGCACTCGAAAGCAATTTAGCCAAGTTAAGGGAAACTAAAACTAACTTTGAGACTCCTTATACCATTAAAGAACTCTCACCAGCTGCAACCGATAAACTAACTATTACCTTGCAAAAAGTTCGCTCCCAAGAAACTAAGGCCATAACGGTTGATCATTTACTGGTTAATTACGGTTTTGTTTCCGATAATAAAATTATCTCCTCTTGGGGGCTTGAAATGCAAAACCGCGCAATTAAGGTTAACCAAGCACAGGAAACTAATATTCCAGGTGTCTACGCTATCGGTGACAGTGCTTATCATGAAGGTAAAATTGACCTAATTGCAACCGGCCTGGGTGAAGCACCCAATGCCGTTAATAATGCCTTGCTCTACGTCTATCCAGAAAAACGACAACCGGCTCATAGCACTCAGCTTATTAAAGCATTTAACCAGGCTCAGAAAAAATAAGAGAAACTTAACTTATTTTTGGCTAACTTTCTAGTAAACTTAAAAAAGCAGTAACTGCTTAACTACTATATCAAAGGAGTACTTAAACCTTGAATATCATTCAACTCTTTATTGATTTCGTATTACACATTGACACGCACCTCGTTACTATCGTTAACACTTTTGGTAGTTGGACCTATCTAATCGTCTTTGCTATCATCTTTATCGAAACCGGGGCGGTAATCATGCCATTTTTACCTGGTGATTCGCTGTTATTTGCAGCCTGTGCACTATCCGCTAACCCAATTTACAACTTGCACACCGGAATCTTCGTTATCCTTTTTTGGGTGGCCGCTGTTGCAGGGGATTCATTAAACTTCTTTATTGGTCATACTATTGGTAAATCCATTACCAGTCACCCCTTCTTTGGGCGTTTTATCAAAGAAGAAAATATCACCAAAACCGAAAAGTTTTTTGAAAAACACGGGGGCATCTCCATTACCTTAGCCCGCTTCATGCCAATAATCAGAACCTTTGCTCCCTTTGTTGCCGGAGCTAGTGGTTATAAATATAGTCAATTTATTCGCTATAACTTGGTTGGTGCTACCGCTTGGGTTACCCTTTGTTGTGGGGGCGGCCATTTCTTTGGCAACTTCCCACTAGTCAAAGAACACTTCTCAATGATTGTCTTGGGAATCATTCTTGTTTCCTTACTACCAGCAGTTATCACCTTTATAAAAAGTCGACTTGGTCAAAAAGCCTAGCTATTAAAAAACCTGTGCAGCTCAATGATGCACAGGTTTTTTGTTCTATAGGTGTTTTAACTGGTATCTAGCAATCCCGATAATTCCTACTAAGGAAATAAATACTAACAAGATAAATAAACTAAAAGCGGCCAAAAAATAAGAGGCAGGCAACGCATTGATAATTGGGTCTAACTTAGGGTCAAACAGCCAATCATCATTTGCAAAAAGTAACCGGTGAAAGGTGACAAAAAATTTATTGAAGTTAGTAACCATGAGTGTCAATACTATCACCCCTAATGAAAGTAAGTAATAGCATGGGGTAATCAAGATAAATAACCGTTGCTTTTGCCACAGGCCTTTTAACCACCAACAACTAACTGGAAAACTAGTAGCTAGAATCAGATAATTTTTAAAGAACAAGGCCTTGACCTCGGTAAAGTGGTGCATGGCGTTAAAAGAAGTTGGCAGACCTAAATCTAATTGCTGCACCCACGGATAATTTAAGTAAGCTAACAGGCGTTGATAAGTTGTTATTAACTGGTGATTGCTGAGTCCTACTTTTGAACCTAAATCTTGGTGCCAAACAAAGTAGTAATATAACCCCCTAAAGTTAATGGTAATGGCAATACAAGCACTGAAAATTGCTAAATAAAACACTACCAATAGTAAGCCCTCTGTTAGTTTTAATTTATTCATCAAAACTCCACTCATCCAGGGAATCCAGTTCATAAGTCGGCTTAACAGCCATTTTGGCAACTTGTTCTTTGGTAGAAACTCCGGTGTAGACTAAGAGGGTATCAATGCCAAAATTAATTCCCGCCTTAATGTCAGTCATATAGTTATCGCCTACCATAATTACTTCATCTTTGGACAACCCAATCTTTTTAAGGGCCTTTTCCATAATAATTGGTTCAGGTTTACCAATGTAAGTTGCCTTTTGTTGGGTCGAACATTCAACCAAAGCAATAACTGACCCAGCGCCTGGAACCAAGCCCCGTTCATTTGGTAAGTTAGTGTCTGCGTTAGTCCCAATAAACTTAGCCCCCCGCTTAATGGCTAAAGTTGCTAATTCAAATTTGTGGTAGGTCACGTCATAATCAAGCCCCACAATCACATAGTCTGGCTGGTATTCCTCAAAGCGAAAACCCTTATCTAATAAAGCTTGCTTTAACCCTAATTCACCAATTGGATAAACTGTTCGCTTCTTTTCATCTAAATCAGCCACATAATCAGCTGTCGCTAACGCCGTTGTATAAATGTTTTCAGGGCTAACATGAATATCGAAATTGGTAGCTAAATTAGTAGCTACTTCCTCCGGACTTTTAGTACTATTATTGGTTACAAATAAAAAGTCCTTCTTTCTTGCCTGGAGTTGCTCGACAAACCGTTTAGCTGCCGGTATCTTAATTTTTCCTTTATAAATTGTACCGTCTAAATCAATCAAATATCCCTTGTAATCTCTCATTATGCTTCTTCTTAACCTTTCTGTCTAATTGTAAAATGCCGTTTTTTACCCGGTTTCTTGACGTTATTAGCCCTTGCTGGCTTAAATTTCCGGGGTCGTTTCTTCTTTAACGGGTAAACTCGTTCTTCTAAGTAGGCCTTATCCTTATAGCGTCGTTCACGCGCCTTGCGGTTAGCCGGCTTCTTTTTGGCACTTGCCGGAATCGGTTCAGGCTTTTGAACATCCAAATTTCGCAAGACAAAGTAGGCACAGCCAAAATTGCAGTACTCATACAAGTAATCCTCTAAGCGGTCAATATTTTGGCTAGGGCTGCCCTTCTTGCTACCGACCTCATAAAAGCCATGCAAGCGTAACTGATCATAACCCCAGTCACCAACAATATAATCATATTTAGTTAAAATTTGGCTAAACCGTTCTTGAAGTTTTTCAATTTGAAAGCCCTGACGATAGTTTAACAATAACACATAAGGATGACCGTCTATCGTCATTTCTGTTTCGCTTTGCATCCTTATTTCACTAGCAAAGGCTTTGATTGTCTCGGCTTTTCTTGCTAACTGTGCTTCGCGCCGAACCTTCTTTTCAGAATTCAAACACTCACTTCCTCAAATAATATTTATTTTCAATTTTACACCGAATTCAGGCTAAAAAAAAGCGCTCCGCCTAAAATGCCGAACGCTCCCATATTACAGTTTATTTTGTCCTTTGAAGACGCAGTGCCATATACAGGCCGCCAAACCAAATTAATGCCGCCAATAGCGCATAAAAAGTAGTTTGATCAAAGCACATGATGACCCCTACAAATGCTAGGAATAACAAAATTAAGTAATTAGCTACTGGAAAGAGGGGTAACTTAAAGCTAACTGGATTTTCTAACCCTTGTCTTTGCAAACTCTTCCGGTAGCGCAAGTGTGCCAAGACAATTGCTCCCCAGATAAATAAGAAACATACGGTCGCTACGCTAGAGATAAAGGTAAATACCACACTTGCGTTAGGAACAATAAATTCTGCAATTACTGCTAATGCAATTACCCCCGCAGAAAATATCAACCCGTTTGCAGGCACCTGTGTTCTGGAAAGGCTACTCATTTTTCGCGCGAACTTTCCTTCTTTACCATAATTCAAGGAAAATAGCATCCGCCCAGTTGAAAAGAGTGAGCTATTGCAAGCGGAGGCTGCCGCAGTTAGGACCACAAAGTTAATCACCCCGGCAGCGGCACTAATTCCGATGTCACCAAAAACTTGAACGAAGGGACTATCAGTAGTGGAAATCTTAGTCCAAGGATAGATTGACATTAACGCTAACAGTGAGCCAACATAGAAAATAATAATTCTAGTTGGAATTTCATTAATTGCCTTAGGAATTACCTTAGTTGGATTTTCTGCTTCAGAAGCAGTAACGCCGATCATCTCAATCCCGATAAAGCCAAACGTCACCATTTGAAATGACATTAAAAAGCCCTTGATACCCTTTGGAAAAAAGCCACCATAATTAACTAAATTGCCTAAGCTAGCGTGACCTAGAGGTGTTTTAAACCCTACAATCACCATGACAATTCCCGCCATGATTAAGGCAACAATAGCCAAAATCTTAACTAACGCGAACCAAAATTCGGTTTCTCCGAATAAACCAACTGTTATCAAGTTCAAGCCTAACAAAATAGCAATCGCAATTAAGCCTGGCAACCATCTAGGTATATCGGGAAACCAATACTGAATGTACATCCCAGTTGCAGTAACATCGGCCATCGCAATAGTAATCCAACAGATCCAGTAAGTCCAGCCAGCCACAAAACCGACTTCTTTTCCTAGATACTTAGCAATAAAGTCAATAAAAGAATGGGTTTTTAAATCCGAAAGTAATAATTCCCCCATCGCCCTCATTAATAAGAAGCAAATTCCCCCAGTTAATAGGTAAGCCAAAACAATCGATGGTCCGGCTAAGTGGATAGATTTACCTGATCCTAAGAACAAGCCGGTTCCAATCGTTCCCCCTAAGGCAATCAACTGAATGTGCCTACTCTTCAATTTACGTGCATATTCTTCTTGTGCCATGATTTCTCCTCACGTTTCATCTTATATACAAAAAACTAGTAGTTTTAAACTCTGGCGGACAAGCAAGTCCCTTGAAGTTTACAACTACTAGCCTAACATAGATGTTACATGTAGTAAAACTCAACTATTTCATCTATAAGTGAATTTATTTCATCAAACTATTTCTTTCCCAGTAATCAATCTGCCCTAAGAAGGCTTGGAACTGCTCCTTGTGCTTAAAACTAGGGAAGTCTCCTAATAAGATTTGCTTAGCCTGCTTAGCGCCGGTTCCATGCTTTTGCAATAATAAAATCGCCTTTTGCCCCCGCTTACTTGCAAATAAATCTTGAGGTAAGTTCAACATTCCTTGCAAATAGGCATTAGCTTGAATATAATCTAACAACCCCTTAGCCTCAGGACTTTCAAATAAGCCTTTAGGCACCACAAAGATTCCAAAGCCAGCCGGTTTCAACTGGTTAACAGCTTGCTCAATCAGCAAGTGATGCACGTATGAGTGACCCTTTTTTGCCCGCGTTTTAAACTGAGTTACCCGTTCATCCAAAGGATAATAGCCCACTGGCAAATCACTAACTACTACATCAACCTTCGGTAACAATAAACCATCTAATGCATCTTGGTGAAATAAATCAACCGAGATTTGTTCAATCTGAGTGGCCATGCTAGCTAAGGTGATTAAAGTATCGTCATTATCTACTCCGTAAGCTTGAATCTTAGGCCAGCCATTTTGATTTAACTTTGAAAGAATAGCCGTTAAGAGGTTGCCGGTACCTACAGTTAAATCTAACAAAGCTAACCCTTGTTTTTTAGGCAAGACTTTTTCCAAAAGATATTCCACCAAAAAACCAATCGTGTCCGGAGTCATTTGGTGGTTAGCTTGAATTTTTTCTTGCTTATAAGCTTGAAGTAGCAGTAATTGCATTACTTGCCGCCGCTGTTCGGTAGTTAGACCGGCCAATTGAGCGTTAGCATATAACTCTTCTAGCCGCGTTTTTATTTCAGCGGTGGGAAGACCGTCTTCGACGTGAACTTCTTTGGCCAATAAGTTATCCCCGGTTTCAATTAAAGCATCTAGATAGCTAACTTGTAGTTCCTTTTGAAGTAATGCCACCGCTTCTTTTAAGCTCGTAAATGTTTGCTCGATTTTCTCAATTCCCACAATTGTCACCTCATACAAATTTTCCTTGTATAAGTTTAACGATTATTGCTTTGATTTTCAAGAAAAAGCCCTAGTTGGCTGCAGGATAAGTATAAATCCACCCATTCTTCAATGTTATTCGATAATTATCTCCTTGGTTAACAGCCCTCCCTAAATTTGTTTGTAGCTGTTCCTTTGGTTGTAACCGATTAATCCTGGCCAAATTATAAATCGACCTTGCTTGGCTCTCATAGCTAATTTGCCTGTAAAGTTGTATTTGAAACTGATAGTACAGGCACTGTCCCAATAATAAGCTACTGATGAGCATTAACAGTAACGCCCCGCTTAACAATAGATTAGCCTTCATTTTTAGGGGTCTGTTTTTCTTTGGGAGGCTTAGCTTTTGCAAAGACCACTTCACGTTTAATCACCTTTCCGTGTAACTTAACCTCTAAATCAAGCGTATAATTTTCATCATGCCACTTAGTTTTAAAAGTTTCTACATCAAATAACAGGGGCATGTATCCTTGTCCGTCTTGATTTAGCCAAATCTTATTGCGCTCATACTTAAGTTGGTAATTAGCTTGACGAGGGGGGCTGTAAAAAACAACGTTACCAAATGACGTTCCTTTATATTCCAAGGACAAGCCGCGAGTCTTTAACACGCTCACTAATTGCTCGACTTGGGCTAAATCATCTTGGCGGACACTACTTAGGTTGCTTTTTAGATTAAGCATAAATCCCATAAATAAACTCAAACCAATACTAGTGACCACTAAGGCGATAATAGTTTCCAATAAAGTAAAGGCCTTATGCCTCTTTTTGGACCGTAACTCCATTAACCACAATCTTATCTAGCCCCCCTTGTTTACCGGCTAAATACTGCTGCTCACTTTTATCAGCTAAACTTTGATAGTTAATTGCCTCACGAACCGCATCTTTTCTGAGTGGTTCAAATTGAGTTTGCACGCCGATAAAGATGCTCATCCCTACAATGCCTATCAATAATCCGACTAAACTATCCGCTAAAATGAAACCTTGTTTACTTCGTAACTTCAAGCCGATACCTCCCTCCATATCCCACCTGTGGGATTAACGTATACTTTACTTGGTGAAGCTTAGAATAAAACACGACCTTCATGAACTTAGTCCCCCCATTTTTATAAAAATCAGCGTAAGCAAACTTAGTCAAAACCCGGAGACTAGGAGGCAATGTTATAATTTGACTGTGCCGCTTTTGCCCCCTAGTATTTTCAGCATAGTCGCTAAACTCTATTTCCTTACTATGAAATGCTACTTCCGCAACACACCCTTTCCTCTCGGCAGTTATAGCCGTTTTGGACCAAGCCTGGTTAAATGTCCGCCAAAATTGTTGTTCTTGATAAGAAGCTATCATTGTTTTGACTGGAAAAAAGCCAATCAGTAGTAGCACCGAGACCAAGGCCAGAACAATTATCATTTCAATTAAGGTGAAGGCTTGCTTGTTATACTTAACCTTCATCTAACTTATGCTCCCTAATTTGTTTTACCTGATTAGCAGTTAAATAATTAGCCGCTTGTAGTTCTTCAAGGCTTACACTAGTGGCTTCAGGATTATCACTTAAATACAGCTGCCTTTGCGTGGTCAACTCTGTTTTTAAGGCCTCATCGCTAATACTGCCCGCGTGCTTCTTTTGGTTACTAACGTTTGGAATCACAATCAGTAATAATAAACTGATAATAAATAATACCACTGCCATTTCGATCAAGGTAAAAGCTGATTTTGTAGAATTTTTTCTCATCTGTAAAGTCCTCCCATATTCCGATATAAAGGTAATAAGATTGCTAGGTAGGTGCCAGTAATAATGGCTGCAATTACTAAGAATAACAAGGGTTGTACTAGGTTAATTAAATTATCCAATTGTCTTAATAACTTTTGATAAGCTAGCTGTGAATAAAGTAAAATCTCCTTACTCAACTCCGCTTGGGTTTGCCCTTTACTAAAAAAGAAGACTAACTCTGGCGGGATAAACGGGTAAAGAGCAATAAATCCCCTTAATTCATCTCCTTTTTCTAACCACAACTTTAATTGCAAACCTAATTGATACAGCAACGACTGCTTATCAAAGTCTCCTAAAAAATAACAAATTTGTTGAAAGTCCATCCCACTTTGTAAGAGCAAACCTAAATTGAAGCTCAAGTAATAGTAACTGTACTGGCGGTAAAACTTACCTATCAAAGGGAGTTGACTGTACCAATGGTGCTTAGTTAACGTTGGTTGCTTTTTCCACCACCAAAATAACTTGCCTAAATACACCCCAACTATTACTAAGATCACCGCTAAACAATACCCACTTAACTTTACCCAATTAATTTGGCCTGCAGGATTAGGCATCATCCCAAATTGTGCAAGCGCCGGTCGCAACCAAACATGCACAGCAACAATTATCAGCACTAATAAGCCCAATAGTAATAGGGGATAGATTAGTAGGGATTGCAATTTTGCCCTTTGAGCTATCCGCCTTTTTAAAAGTTTGCCTAACTGAGCAATGCTTTCATCTAACTGCCCATGTCTTTCAGCTATCAATAACTGGTAGTAGGTTGCCTGGGACACATAATCCTTTAAAGCTAAACTCAACTGCTGCCCCTCCTCTAATTTGGCCAAGATTTCAGTTAAAGCCGAGCCTTGCTTATTGTTTAAAATCACCAAGTTACTCATTGCTTGTTTTAAGGAAAAACCCGCCGCAAGTAAATCGGCCAAGAGACTGAAAAAATCCGCCTGCTTTTTTAAAGTCCAGCACTTAACCTGCTTGGTACTTCTTTTTGGTTTCCAAGCTAATCCATTTGTTTTGGTAACACTTTTCAAGACGCTGCCCCCATTCTGTCGACATCCTTTGGGTCGGTTTAGCCGTTAACAGTGTCTGATTATCGACTTGATCAAATAACACCTTGACGCTCCCATCACAAGTCGGTATCAAACGTTGGTACGAAATTAACTGTACCGTTTGGTTTAAATCGGCACGACTCAACCCTAGATTTTCTAAACGTTCCACTACTCCTAAGGCACTTTGCGCGTGAACCGTCGTTAAAATTAAGTGCCCACTTAAAGCTGCCCTAACCACCGCTTGAGCCGTCCCTTCATCGCGTACTTCTCCAATGATAAACACGTCTGGGTGGTGGCGTAAGGCTACCTTTAATAAGTCGGCATAACCCATTAAGGCCTTGTCATTTACTTGCAGCTGTAAAAAATCAGGCTCGTAAATTTCAATAGGATCTTCGATACAAAGCACCTGCTTATCTTGCAGCTGCCTTGCAAAATAATACATTGC
>SAMEA104315421__coassemble_1529_pt1 | contig 11164 bp, 8 predicted proteins | sample SAMEA104315421__metabat2_low_PE_055 | metagenome-assembled genome bin SAMEA104315421 (sample SAMEA104315421) | gut metagenome | biome: Monkey gut; feature: monkey-associated habitat; material: faeces | place: China | collected 2013
TCGAAGCAATCTCTGCGTTAGCAAGATTTAATTTCACTTTGATAGTAATTTGTATCTCCATTAGGTTCACCTCACTTTCTTTACTGACATTATAGCACTTTTGTTCGGTGAATACACATCATAAGGAGGCAAAAGGGTAAAAAGTAGATTCTAACGAATCTAAAGTGAGGGCTATCCCTCCAGTGGTTAAAACCACTGGTATCCCGCCCTAAATTAATGAACCGTAACAAAGTATCTAAATAACAAAACCCCCGCCCAGCGGTTTTCTGATTGAAAGCCACTAGGCGGGGGCTAATTTTTATTAACTTAAGCTTCTGGTTGGTAGTCCTTATCGATGATTAAGACAGGTTTAATGGTCTTACCTGAAACGGAGTCAGCGTTAGCTTGATTAATTTCTTCAAAATCATAAAACTTCTCGGTCTTATCAAAATCAAACCAGCCTAACTTGTAAAATTCAAGCAAGCGTGGAATGTCGATTTGAGGGATTGAGTCACCCATGTTAACCCCAACTACCTTCTTATCGTCTACGCACAGGTCATTCCAAGTCGAAAGTTCAATTAGGTGAGGGGTGACGGCAATTGCAGCACAAGTTCCACCTTGAGCTAAGGTAGAGATAGCGTTCTTAATTACGGCTGGTAACCCAGTGGTATCAACCGTCCAATCTACCCCATAGCCCCCAGTTAATTCCTTAATCTTGGCGACAGCATCTTCTTGCTTACTATTGATAGTGTGAGTAGCCCCTAATTCTTTAGCTAATTCAAGCCGTTCTGGCACAATATCAACCGCAATTACTTTAATGCAGCCAGAAATGCGGCCAGCCATCATAGCAGCTAAGCCAACGGCTCCGGTCCCAAAGACTGCAATTGTGTCTCCTGGCTTAGGCTTGAGGGTGTTAAGCACTGTCCCAGACCCAGTTACATAACCACAACCTAACGGCCCAACTTTCCGCAGATCAAAACTCTTATCAATTTTAACAGCGTTACGTTGGTCGACCACTGTGGTCGTAGTAAATGATGATTGGTTAAACATATCAGAAATATGTTGGCCGTTTTCTTGGAAATGATCTTCACCATCAGCCCTTACCCCAGACAAATTGTATTGGGCGTAGGAACGACATTTTGTCGGCATCCCCTTCAAACAATTATCACAGGTGCCGTCAGAATAAAATGACAGGATAACGTGGTCACCCACTTCAAAATTCTTTACTTCAGAACCAACCTTTTCAACAATCCCAGCACCTTCGTGTCCCAAGATAACCGGGTAGCCTAAGGAAGCATCTCCTTTTCTGATGGCTTCATCAGAGTGACAAATCCCACTAGCAACCATGTGAATTTGAAGGTCAGTTGGCCCAACTTCATGTAAATCGATGTTATCTCTAATTTCAAATTGTGCTCCAACTTCAGGAACAACTGCAGCTTTAATCTTCATGCTAAAACCCTCTTTGTTAACGTTTTCACCCTCATTATAGTTGCTTGTTTCAATATTCACAATGTCATTTCTACAGGTTTTTAGTACCATTTCTACAGATTTACAGCTTGTTAATTGATGCCTCCTCTGAACTAAGCAATAACTCAGCCTAACAAATCATTCAATGATTCACTCATTGTCGGGTGGGTATAAATCAATTGTCCTAATTCTTGATAAGGCAAACCGGCTTTCATCGCCAGGGTAATAAGGTTAATTACTTCATGCGACTCTAATCCGTATAAAGTCGCCCCTAGAATCTGATTACTTTCCTTAGAAACAATTATCTTAAACAATCCACGACTATCTCCAGCTACATGAGCTTTAGGAATCCCATTAACAGGTAACTTTAAAATCTGATAATCATATCCTAGCTGTGCAACCTCTTTTTCTTTTAAGCCCACACTAGAAAGGGGCGGGGTAATAAAAGCGGTATAAGGAACTAGTAATCTATCTTTCAAGCTCTTCTGCCCATTACCAAATAACTGGTCTTTGACAATCCTAAAGTCATCTAATGAAATATAGGTAAACTGCGGACCGCCATTAACATCACCTAGAGCCCAAATATTTTCAACATTAGTTCTTAAATACTCATCTACTCTAATTGCACCCTTGTCGGTCAATATAATATCTGTATTTTCTAACCCCAAGTTAGCAGTATTAGGCTTTCGGCCGGTTGCCACTAACACCTTAGGTGCTCGTAAAACCTCACCATTGCTTAAAAATAGCTCAACTCCACCTACTACTTCCTCGACTTTTTCTAGCTTAACATCTAGTTTAAAATCAATCCCACTTGCCTTTAAATCCGCCGTTACAAGTTGGCTTACGTCGTCGTCTTCTTTTTTTAGAATTTGTTTTCCACTATCAATCACCGTTACTTCAGTTCCGTATGAATTAAACATCGAAGCAAACTCAAGCCCAATATATCCTGCTCCAATAATTATCAACTTAGTAGGCTTTTCAGTCCAATCCATAGCCTCCTTAGAGGTTACAATCCTATCACTTAAGTTAAGGCCGGCAACCTTAGGAACCACTGGGGTTGCACCCGTATTTATAAAAATTCGTTCACCCCTAACTCGTTCCCTACTTCCATCAAGTTTCGTTACCTCTAATTCATAGTTGCTAATAAACTTGGCCTGTCCAGTTAAAACAGTTGCAGTTGGCAAATCAGCAATCATATGGTAATTTTTCAGTCTCAACTTCTCGGTCAATGCCCGCTTTTGCCGGCTCGCTTCTTCAAAACTTAAGCCTGCTTGACCATTGATAATCAAATTTTTAGAAGGTAAACAACCTACGTTAATGCAGGTCCCACCATACATTTGTGCAGAAGCTTCAATTACTAGGACCTCTTGCCCATTATTGGCAAGCGTTTTGGCCAAAGTTTTACCCCCCTTGCCAAAACCGACTACAATATTTTGGTAAACTTTCATAACAACTCCTCCTAGAAAAATATCACTGATATTAGTCATTATAATAACTTACATTTTGTAAGTCAAATTATTTGCTTAATTATGCTAAACTACAACTTAAGCTTAGCTGCCCCACTTATTTACATAATTACTAACTTAATAACCACAAGCTTTTAACAGTTTTTCCCCTAGCAAAAAAAAGCCTAAATTCCAGCTTTCCACCGGAATTTAGGCGTTTTGCCTAGTCTAAAATATTTTTGTATTTACTAATGTTAGCCGCCCGGGCAGCCTTAGTCTGCTTAAGAAGTAAATCCTTCATCAAGTTAGGTTTATTAGCTAATTCATTTAACTTTTTCCCCAGCGCTTTGTAATTTGGGGTTGAGTAAATACTTTCTGGATCGACCAGCTTGTCGTCGTGGACCGAATTTTCAAACCCCAGGATTAACATGTTATTTTCGAAGGCCTTCCGACTAGCATTATTGACCTCCTCACCCACATTAAGGTCGAGGTAAATATCTGCCCCCTGCCAGAGGAGGTTAAGCCGAGCTTGGTTGGCGTTCGGATATAAAATCACGTTGGGATACTTAAGCAAGTCTAATAATTTATTGGACATGTTAGTCAAAGCCGCCACGTTGAAGGTAATATCCGGGGCTGCCTTTAACAGTTCCTCAAAGTTTAATAAATTATCGGTATTAGTTAAGGTAAAGCTGACCGGTCGCAGGAGGTTATGCCTAAAGACTTGGTAGACATATGGTAAGTACTTAATCAATTTACGTTGGTTATGTCCGACCAATGACCGCAGCTTCTGATAAACTTCTTCATTTGTAACCACAATCTTCTTCGTGCGCCTAGCTTGGTTGTTGAAAATCAACTGCATGTTGCCTGGAACCTGGTCGCCTAAGCCTTCCTGCCAAAAGAGAACATCTGACCCATTTTGAGGTAAACGTAAAACCACCATGAACGGTAAGGCCAAGGAATTGTAGAAAATTCGATCTAATTCAAAGTGCCTAAAGTTTAGGTAGTATAGCACAAAGTCTAACTTAGTGGGGAAGTTATAGATTTTACCTTGGAAATTCAAGGTGACATCATGGGTAATGTGGTTTTCCACAATTACTTCTTGCCCACTCTGGGTAAAGTAAGCCGTGGTGATTGCCTCGTGTAAGAGGTTATAGCTCGTCTTAGCAAAAATCCACCCATTCTGATTATAGTGCTCTACAAAGCGCGCGTTTCCTTGGCGGTCCAACCAAGTAACGCTTTCGACTAAGCGTCTATCCTTAGGGTAGTGATAGTTGACATTAGCCCGCTTTTCATCCAAATAGTAGACCCCAGCTCCCTTGGCATCGCCCTTAATTTCCCACAGGGCCGGTACCTTTACCTGGTTAAAAAAGCAAGGTTTGCCGGTCGTTGAACGCTGAGTCGCTTCAACAAAGTATTTATAAGGCGACTCTACTTCGGCAGGCAAAAAGCCATTATCCTCTAAAACAACGGTCGGGTGACTGTAACCTGCAGCCTGGAGGGAATGGTAGAGCAACTCAGCTTGCTCATTATAATTAGCAAATAAATTAAGCATGACCTAAGCCCCCTTCCGTAGCAATCAATTCCGCCCAGGCCTTTCGGACGTTAGCTTCCATAAAAGGTTGCGCCTTGTGGTAGGAATGTTCCCTAAACTTGCTCAAATCGGCTTTGAAGAGCTCAGTGATTGCAAAAGCTAAGTTATCCACAATCCTAGGGGCTCCCATCGAGTCTGACCAAGGACAAACGTACCCATTTTGACCGTTATCCACAAAGGTCTGCATCCCATACCGGACGTCTAACCCAATTAACGGTAAGCCCGACGCAATCGCTTCGAGTAACGACAAGCCAAAGCCTTCCGTGGTTGAAGCCGTAATATAGGCTGAGTAATTAACATACTGCTCTTTTAAATCTTGGTGGCCCTTTAAGCGGATATACTTTTGGGCCTGGTTATTTGCAATTAGCTTTTCTAACTGCTCTTTGCCGCTGCCTTCACCATAAATATCCAAGGTTAAATCGGGAATTTCCTTGTGGGCACGAATGCAGGCGTTAACTAACCAGTCGACATGCTTTTCGGGTGCCAACCTTGAGGCGGTTATTAAGGCAAACGGCTGCCGGGGCACCTTCGGGTGGCGGAGCTTATCCACACTGCCAACCGGAATTACCACCACTTTCGGTTGCTTGTGCTCATACTTAGCAAACTGCTTTAACAACAAATCGCGTTGGCTCGCAGTAGCCACCACAAAGAAATCCACTGCTTCACTATTGGTAAACTGATAATCATAGTAATCATTCCACAAAATGTAGTCATCGTCTACCGAGTGTTCACTAAAATGGTCTGCGTGAACCATGACCCCTAGCTTAGCTTCGCCCTTATTCCTAAAGACTTGTTGGCCTAAACCTTTAGATCTGTCTAGCAATAAAATGTCTCCGGCTTTAAAGGCTAACTTGCTAACAAAGTAGTCAATAAATTCTGCCTTTGAATAGAGAATCTTATCCGGAAAACGAAACATTTGGGGACTGTCCCCGTCCATAATTTCTTCGTAAGCCACGCTACCGTCTTCATTGAAAAAACGTCGTTGGTAGACATAAGCCCGGTTATCGCGGGGGGTATAGTACTCGCTAAATAGGCGCGTATAAGTGTAATAGTCCTTACGGTAAAGGCAATTATTGGAAACAAACTCCGCCCGTTCAACCAAGTCACTTTGGCTATTTTTAAGGTAAGCCGCCACCCAGCTATTTTTAGGGGCCAAGTAAAGGTAGACTGCCTTGCCATTTCTGACTTCCTTCACCACCTCTTGCCCCAAACTAGCCTTTAAGTCGGCTAAAGTATAGGTAGTCGGACTGATTTTAACGTCCGTAAAATACGAATAAAGCCAGATAACCTCTTCATCCTTTAGGCCTAGATTAGCAGTCAGGTGCTCAATGTTTTCGCTTAAAATTAAGTCAGTAAAAATAAACTTGGCTTCCTGGCCCAGCTCACGAAGCAACTTGGCCCGGTAGCTTTGCGCATATTCAACCCCACTATTAGCCCAACCAATCCCTAAGTTAAAGTTATAAATTGTCATCTAAATATCCCTTCCGTTAATAAAACAAGTTAAAAATTGCCTCTGTTAGGATGCGTTTAGTGAAGTAACCATTTCTAATTAGGTGGGCAAATTCCTCAACCCCAGCCCTCATTTCTTGGTATTCAGCTGACGTCATGTTTTCAATTTGTCTAACCGCCTCATCAACAGAATTAACAAACAACCCTAGTTTTTTAGCTTCAATAACTTCACGCTGCGCAATATTTGGACTAGTAATCACTGGTAAACCGGCAGCTAGATAAGTGCTCAATTTATAGGAGGTATTATACTGCATATACTCTCTCCAAATCGGAAGCGCATTCCAAAGCAACCCAAATCCACCTTGCTGGCGTAACCGTCCCAGCAAATTATAATCATACTGATAGCCCATAAACTCGATATTTTTATCCGCTGCCATTGGTTGTTTGTCGGTGGTTAAAACTAACTTAACTTGCTCAGAATCCCAGTTTTCAATCAACGGCTTAGTACTACCTAGCCCAATAAAAGTTACCCGTTTAGCAAAAGGCGCAACCTTAGTTGAATCAACCGCCACTGGATGGTCCCAAAATTCTTGGTTAATTACCTTTGTTACCATTAAGCCACATTCCCGTAGGCGGTTAGTCATCTTCTGATTAGGACTAATTACTAAATCACACCGATTATATAACTTAATATAATTAGTCAACTCACCGGATGCATCAGCGTTCATCCACGGAACTACATCATGAATAAAAACAATAACTTTAACGTTCCTATAGGCCTTGATTCTGTCAAGCAATAAATGCTCAAACCTTGCGCCGTTCCAGGTAGGACTTTGTAAAATAACTACGTCGTCTACGCTTAAGCCAGCAATAATTCCATCTAAGCGTCCACTTAATTTATCCGGGCTATCGCTTGCCACGTTATAGTTATAAATTCCCATTTCCGTAAAGCCTAGTTGCTCTCTAGCAATCTTAGCTACCATATTTTGAGCCACTTGAGCCGTGCTGGCCTGGCCATTCATATTTGTGATATGCACCCTCATTACATCACCCCCATAACAATACGCTTAGTTAATCTTTTTTCAGTGGGACTGTTTTTGTAAGTGAATTCTGGATCCAAACTTGAACATTCTTCTTGTGTTCTGCTTCCCAGTCCTTATCACTCATATTATCTAAGCGCTTTACTAACGCATCAATTTTAGCTTGACGCTCTTTATCTTCCTTTGCCATTTTAATCACTCCAAAAATTTATCTATTTACCTTTATAATAGCAAGCTTAAGCGCTTTTTGCTAGCTTAGCTTAATTTATTTTAGTTGGGACTTGACTAATTTGTACCAACAACATATACTAACAGTGTAGAAAACGTTTTAAAAATGGAAGCGAGGTTTTTTTAATGACTAAGTTACAATTCCCAGCTGGCTTCTTATGGGGTGGGGCGGTGGCTGCCCACCAACTAGAAGGTGCTTGGCAAGCAGGTGGTAAGGGTGTCAGTGTGGCTGACGTAATGACAGCCGGTGCTAACAAAGTTCCACGCGAAATTACAGCCGGAGTTATTCCTGGTAAAAATTACCCTAATCACGATGCCATCGACTTTTATCATCACTATCGTGAAGATATTAAGCTCTTCGCTGAAATGGGCTTCAAGTGTTTCAGAACCTCTATTGCTTGGACCCGAATTTTCCCTAATGGTGACGAACTCGAACCAAACGAAGACGGCCTAAAATTTTATGACGATCTCTTTGATGAATGTCATAAGTATGGAATCGAACCAGTGATTACCCTGGCCCACTTTGAAATGCCCTACCACTTAGTGGAAGCCTATGGTGGGTTTGCCAACCGGAAAGTTATCGACTTCTTTGTTCGTTTTGCAGTTACTTGCTTCAAACGTTACAAGGATAAAGTAAAGTACTGGATGACTTTTAATGAAATTGACAATCAAAGTAGCTTTAACAATGACTTCCTAATGTGCACTAACTCCGGCTTGCTTTTAAACAACGATAAGGATAACGAAGCCGAAATGTACCAAGCCGCTCACTACGAATTGGTTGCTAGTGCCTTGGCCGTAAAAGAAGGTAAGAAGATTAACCCTGACTTCAAGATTGGAACGATGATTAACTTCACTCCTGTTTACCCTGCTAGTTCAAAACCAGCTGATGTCTTATTGGCTCAACGCCTAGACCAACGACGCAACTGGTTCTCAGACGTTCAAGCTTGGGGCTACTATCCAGCTAACGTCGAAGCTTACATTGAACGCAAGGGCTTCCGACCAGACATTACCGCAGAAGACCGCATCGTCCTCAAAGAAGGAACTGTTGATTACATCGGTTTTAGTTACTACCAATCAATGGTAGTTTCAGCTGACAAAGTTGCTCCAGATGATTTAGCTGACCCAACAGATGCAGTGGTTCCTAACACTTACGTCGAAAAGAGCGACTGGGATTGGGAAATCGATCCCGTTGGTTTACGTTATGCTTTAAACGAATTAACCGACCGCTACCACTTGCCACTCTTCATCGTCGAAAACGGCTTAGGCGCAGTTGATAAAGTAGAAGACGACGGTAGCATCCACGATCCATACCGGGTAGACTACTTGAGAAAGCACTTAGAGGAAGTCCGCAAGGCGGTCGTCTTAGATGGGGTTGATTTAATGGGTTATACCCCATGGGGCTGCATCGACCTTGTTTCTGCCGGTACCGGCCAAATGTCCAAGCGCTACGGCTTTATTTACGTTGATAAGGACGACGAAGGCCACGGAACACTTGCCCGCAGCTGCAAAGATTCCTTCTACTGGTACCAAAAGGTCATCAAGACCAACGGTGCTGACCTAAATTAAACTAGTTAATTTCCCGTTTGACTAGTTCATTTTAACCTTTGAATTCATATCACAAAAAAACCACCCTAACTTTCACATTCAACCATGAAAGTTAGGGCGGTTTTCTATTTTCTTACCCCATGCTTACTACTTCTCTTTTGGCTCCGCCGCCATGGCCCGCTGATAGTAGCTTTCTGCTTGCTCCTGACCCAAGCCCATCTTGTTCATTAAGATTTTAATGACAGCTTGACGATCGTTACTTAGGGCAAATAGGTCCGGAACTAACTTGATAATCGTTTCGTCGGTGCCTTCCTTGATTCCCCCTAACTTTCTTAATGTAAAAACCAACAGCTCACGCAATTTCTTCTATAAAATTCTACTTTTGGTAGCCATATTCCTAGTATGTGCTCCCGCACCAAAGTCGAATCCACCACCCCACCAATAAAACATCATTTTCTTCAATCAACAGTGAAAATAAACTCACATCCGCCCCTTAATTCACTACACCAATTACAACCCTATCGAACAAATAAATTAGTTATTCCAATGCTAGCTAAAAAGTCCTTCAAATTAATTACTAATATTCAAGATTAGTTTGTAATCATAGGTTAGTTAAGTGACTACCACTCTTCAAGAACTATCTAATAGTGGAAAATAGCTCATTTAGCGTTATTTAAATTAAAAGCATGTAAGAAGACAATGGAGCTCTTCTTTCATTTTTATTTCCACTTAGATTGACAAATCCTTAACTACTCTACCTTGACCCAAACAATTTCTTCAAGATAGTACTTATTAAGTACTCGTTCATAAAGACCTTGCAGAATTTTTTCTATTCCTAATTCATTTTCATTTAGAAATTTAACAAAGTCCTTCTTAGAACAGAGAATACCTGAAGAAGCACCGCCATCGTTACCATGTTTATCATTAAACGCTGTAAGAGAAGGCTCCTCAATAGGAATTAGTTGCTTACTTTCTTTTTTTATATAGAAAAGCCCCTCTTTTTCAACTAATTTCATAGATTGTGTTAATAATAAATCAATATGATTGTTTATCGCTACAGTCATAATATTTAACAAGCTGTCATACTTTTTTAGATAATCCTTGCCATCAAGAAAGAAGAAGTATTCTCCTTGAGCGTTAACAAGTTCAGCTAGGCTTTCGATACTTGAATATTTTATATCTGCGAAATCCTCACTTGAAAAAGTATTATCACCTAGAATAATAATTTCAAAATTAGGATATGCTTGAAATAATAAACTCTCCAGTTTTCTCTTTTCTTTTAAGCCGCCCATAATTACAATTGAAACTTTTGGAAAATTAGCTATCTTGTACAGTAAATCCCTAGTATTCTTCCTATGACAATTAAGATATTTTACTTTTAACTCATAATTAACATGCATATTCAAATTCCAAGGCTTTACACCATCATATCCACAATAATGAACAATAACTGGCCTAGGATTCTCAATATTATCTATATAACTTAAAATCATGTTATACTTACTATCTAATATTTTCACATTATCCTGTAAAAAGAAATTAAGTGCATCTTGATCACCTAATAAAAAAGAATTAGCCGCTTTTTGAGTAAAATCTGTAATTCTTTCAAAAAAGTTAATTTTACGCATTGCCGCTAAATTCATAATCAACATACCGGAATTGAAATAGTCATTACCCTTATTTCCTAAAAATCTATAACTCCAGCTATTTTCTTTTTCTGTAAATGGTAAATCCCGACAAGCACCAATAATATTATTTCCTAAAGGCGTTTGCCATAAAGTTGTTAAATCCGCCGTAACTAACATATCTATATCTAAGTAAATAATTCTATCTATTTGTGGCAATAACTTAGTAGCTAAAAACCGATAATACATTGATAATGGTAGTTCGCTATTATGGAGCGAAATTAGTCTTAATTGCTCATAATAATAATCATCAATTTTAACAGGAATTATCTTAAGCATCCTTAGTTGAGTAGCAATCTTTAATAGTACAGTTAAATTTTGAACATTTAGTTCACGATATACTATATATACGCTTACTTCGTTAATTGTAGTTTGATTTAAAGAGTGTAACAAAGCATATAATTTGGAACAATAATTATCATCCACACATAGTAAAATATTAATTTCACTAGGTATTTGTTCCTCACTTATAGCTTGTTTTGGCAATACTGGAGGATATAACTCTGTCTCTGCCAAGTTATACCTAGGTAGTTCTCCACGTTCTTTGCGCCAAAAAAAAGTATTTCCAAAATACCAAGCAACGTTAGCTTTTAATTTTACTAGTTGCTCAATCATTTTCTGTTCAGATTGACCGTAATCAATTAATTTAGCAAAACTTTTTCTAATCAATTTACCTTCAAGCAAACAAAGTTCTCTAAACTTTTTGAGATAAAAATAATAATTAATAGGATTTAT
>SAMEA104315421__coassemble_1538_pt1 | contig 11109 bp, 13 predicted proteins | sample SAMEA104315421__metabat2_low_PE_055 | metagenome-assembled genome bin SAMEA104315421 (sample SAMEA104315421) | gut metagenome | biome: Monkey gut; feature: monkey-associated habitat; material: faeces | place: China | collected 2013
ATCGTTAACAGTCCCTTTGTCTGTGCTAATCTTCAAAGCAGCTTCTACGTCAGCTGGCTTGTTTTCTGCTACCAATGTAGCTAAACGCTTAACTAATGCCTTGAATTGGTCGTTTTGTGCCACGAAGTCAGTTTCAGCGTTAACTTCAACGATTGCAGCTACGTTGCCCTTAACTTCAACGTCAGCTAAACCTTCGGCGGCAATCCGGTCGCTCTTCTTAGCAGCCTTAGCCATCCCTTTTTCACGTAAGAAATCGATTGCTTTTTCCATGTCGCCTTCAGTAGCAACTAAAGCCTTCTTAGCGTCCATCATACCAACGCCAGTTTTGTCACGTAATTCTTTTACTTGAGCAGCAGTAATCTTTGCCATAACCCAAATAGCCTCCCTTTGGAATGTATTTATTTAAAAAAGGCTGTCGTACGACCAAGGCTCAAATGCCCAACTCCTGCGACAGCCTAAGTTTATAAACTATTCAGCATCTTTGCTATCGTTGTTACCTTCAACGGCTTCTACGATATCTTCGATTGATTCAACCTTTTCGTCTGCACTATCAGCAAATGTTTCTTCGTTAACTGGTGCTTCATCTTCACCTTGGTTACCTTCGATAACAGCATCTGCCATCTTAGCAGTAATCAAACGAACGGCACGGATAGCATCGTCGTTAGATGGAATCTTAACGTCGATTTCATCTGGGTCAGCGTTTGTGTCGACCATAGCAACGATAGGAATGTTCAACTTTTGAGCTTCCTTAACAGCAATCCGTTCCTTGCGTGGGTCCACGATGAATAATACATCTGGAATCCGTGGCATGTCTTCGATACCACCAAGGAATTTTTCAAGCCGGTCACGTTGCTTCATTAATAAAGCAACTTCCTTCTTAGGAAGACGGTCAAATGTGCCATCTTCTTGCATTGCCTTGATTTCCTTTAAGCGCTTGATCCGCTTTTGGATTGTGTTCCAGTTAGTTAAAGTTCCACCTAACCAACGGTGGTTAACGTAGTATTGACCTGCACGCTTTGCTTCTTCAGCAATTGCGTCTTGAGCTTGCTTCTTTGTACCAACGAATAAAACAACGCCATCATCAGCAGCTGCATTCTTAACAAAGTCGTAAGCATCGTCAATCAACTTCACAGTCTTTTGTAAGTCGATAATGTAGATACCGTTACGTTCTGTGAAGATGTACTTCTTCATCTTAGGGTTCCAACGACGTGTTTGGTGACCAAAGTGGACACCAGCTTCAAGTAATTGTTTCATGGTAATAACTGCCATTACAATTTACCTCCAAAATAGTTTTATTTTCCTCCCCCATGTTCAACGAGCAAAAGACTTAGTAACCCTAAGCACCCTTTTGGTCATCGCATGAGGTGTGAATTGGTACCGGTTAAGGCACCTGTAACATAATACACTAAAGTTTTAAAAAATGCAAATTTTTTTTAAGCATTCACAATAGTCGAAGCTTGACCTGTTTCTAAGACAGACTTAGCACTATCTAAGGCGATTTCAACCATGTTTTGAACCGCTGTTTCTGTGTAAAAGGCGATATGGGGAGTAACCAAGGCATTGTCTAGGCTGATTAATTCCTTGAAGGTTTCATCAGTTAAAGCTTGGTTGCGCAAATCATGGTTAAAGATTGGGGTTTCCGCTTCGTAAGTATCTAAAGCCGCCCCGGCTACCTTGCCTGATTTTAAGGCTGCAATTAAAGCCTTCGTATCAATCAAGCTTCCCCGAGCAGTGTTTACCAAGTAAACTCCGTCTTTCATTTGGGCCAACGCTTCTTGACCAATAATGTGCTTATCTTGGTCAGTAGCTGGCATGTGCAAACTAATTGCATCCGCCTTAGCAAATAGTTCTTCTAAACTGTCAACGTACAAGCCTGCCGCCTCTAATTCAGGGTTGTGGTAAGGGTCAAAGGCAACTACCTTAGCCCCGAAACCTTGCACGATTTGGATGAAGGCCCGGCCAATCCGGCCAGTTCCTACTACCCCAACTGTCATAGACCGTAATTCTTTACTGATGTATGGGGCCCAACGATAATCTTGTTCGGCAAACTTACGCCGGTAAGTTCTAGTTTGTCGTAACATTTGCATTAATTGGGTAACAGCAAATTCAGCAATTGCGTTAGGTGAGTAAGCTGGCACGTTAGTAACAGTTACTCCTTTTTGGCTTGCAGCTGCTAAGTCGATGTTATCAACACCCACGTTACGGATGGAAAGATCCTTTACCCCATATTCTTGCATCTTGGCAAATAAGCCCAAAGGGTAAGTCCCCGTTTGTAAGCCAATCACAGCGTCATAGCCCTTGATTGTATCTAGGTTATCTTCACTGATTTCTTCTGAGTGTAAATCAACCTTGACATTATTTACTTGGGCCCACTTTTCAAAGTAAGGTCTCTCGTCATCACGTACACTGAATGCGATAAAATTCATTATTAAAATCCTCCAAACTTACAATTATCATTGTTATTATACGGTGTGTTGGAAATTAAATTAAATTTTCTTCAACCTTTTTAGTTTAGCACGCTTTTTATAACTAAGTCTATTTTAAGCGCTTTTTTAATTAAATATTTAAAGTATCTTAAGTGAAGTCCTTAAGCCCATGTGCCTTAAGGTAGGCCTCTTTTTGGCGGCGACTTTGGTGTTTAAAGGCGTACTCTGCTTGCAAGGCCGCCCTTTTGGTTTCAAATTCTTCGTAGTGAATTAACTTAACAGGCAGGTGACTTTTCGTGTACTTGGCTCCCTTGCCTTGCTGGTGCTTCTTGAGTCGTGCCCAAACGTCGGTCGTAAAGCCGCCATAAAAACTCTTATCCCCACATAAAAGCACGTAAAAATAATACCTACCCTTTTCCATACAAAATCTCCTTAATGAGTGGTTGGTAGTTTCCCTCTTGATCATAGACTGTTAGGGGTTCACAAAAACGTAACCCCCCGTCTTTTCCGTCCTTAATAGCCTCAATCAAAACCATATTGGCCTCTCGTCCGGCTTTAGGGTAGACAAATTGGACTCGCTTAGGCGCTAACCGCTCAGCCCTTAAAACATCCATTATCTCTAAAAACCGGTCAGGCCGGTGGACTAGGTAAAAGCGGCCACCCATCTTTAACAAACCACTAGTCATAGCCACCACCTCTTTTAAAGTCGTCGTAATCTCATGGCGGGCTAACATTAAGTGTTGGTTGGGGGTTTTCTTACTGGTCGGTAAGTCGGCAAAGTAAGGTGGATTACAAGTAACTGTATCCACACTATCTTTAGCCAGGTAGTCGTTTGTTTGCTTTAAATCAATATTATAAACAGTCACCTGCTCATCCAAGTGATTTAACTTGACGCTTCTTTGAGCCATATCCGCTAGCCGGGACTGGATTTCAACCAGGTTAATCTGGGCCTTGGTCTTTGCGGTCAAAAATAACCCCACCGCCCCATTACCGGCACAGAGGTCTACAATTCTACCATTAGCTTTCGTATAGGGCTTAGCAAAGTGGGCTAGTAAAACCGCATCTAGTGAAAAGGAAAACACCTCCGGGCTTTGAATAATCTTAATATCATTTGCATATAATTCGTCTACACGTTCATTTGCTTGCACTAAATTCTTATCCATTTTTTACCTCTACTTGCAACTTAGCATAAAATTTTGCATACTATAACAGTACCAAACCTCAAGAAAGGAGTGAAGTTTTTGTTTTATTCATTTATTCGGGCGCTAGTCCGCGTCATTGTCTTCATAATCAATGGCAATACCCACTATCTCAATAAAGATAAGCTACCCAAGGGTAACTATATCCTGGTCGGTCCCCACCGGACTTGGTATGACCCCATTTTCTTTGCACTTGCAGCCGCCCCTAAGAAGTTTTCGTTCATGGCTAAGGAGGAGCTTTTTAGCAACCCCTTCTTGCGTTATATTCTAGTGCATGCCAATGCTTTTCCAGTTAACCGGGCCAATCCTGGTCCCTCGGTTATCAAAACCCCGGTAAAGTGGCTACGCAAGCGGGATCTCTCTTTAATCATGTTTCCCTCTGGAACAAGGCACTCCCAAGAGCTCAAGGGCGGAGCGGTCTTGATTGCTAAGATGGCTGGCGTCCCCATTGTACCGGCTGTCTACCAGGGACCACTTACTTTCAAGGGGCTCTTAGCTCGCAAGAAAGTTACCATTGCCTTTGGTGACCCAATTACTATCGAGCGAAAACAAAAGTTAACTGATGAATACCAAGAACAGGTTATCGCCCAGATGAACCAAGCCTTTAACAACTTGGACCAGGCAATCAATCCTGATTTTGTCTACATCGATCAAACAACTAAAAAGAACTAATTTTAACTCCAGGTATAAATTTATACTTGGAGTTTTTGTATAAGAAAAAGGCTAGTCAAGGTTTAAATGTCTAACCTTAACCTAGCCCTTAACAAGCAAATTCTTATTTTTTTCCGTAATTTGACTTCATTGCAGTCATCATTTGATGCAATTTCTTTTCAGATGGTTTTTGACCCATTTGTAGCATCATTGATTTAATCATTTGTTCGTTAATTGGTGGATTCTTCTTTAGGTAATCTTCCATGTATTTGCGGGCAGCAAAAAATCCTGCCACAAACCCACCAACTAAAGCGATAATCACAATCAAGACCCATACGCCAGTTGACATAAGCTTCGCCCCTTTCTTAGTCTCAATATTCAGTTTACACAATTCCTAAAAAAAAATAAAGACTTCCCATTAAATTATCTTTAATCGTCTCGTAAACCTTTTTTCCGTTGGATTTCTTTGACCTTTTCAGGGGTGACTTCCTTGCCATCCTTGTCATAAACTTGCAGCATTTCAATGTGGCTCCGGAAATTTTCCCGAAACATTGCTAGGTAAGTTTCACGTAAACTTTGTTGTTCTATCTTTTCGTCTTCACTTAAACCCGTTGTCTTCTTTTTCTTAGCTAAAAAGTTAATTCGGTCGATTAACTCTTGGGGAATCCCCTTATTTTCCATAATCTATTTCACCTCTCAAAAGACTCATTACTAAAAATAATAACTGATAGTAATTTAAAAAACAAGCCATTTCAACGAACGCTCGTTTGAAAGTCCTGTTAAGCTATGTTATAATATAGGCAATAATAAATAATCGAGGTGATTATCGTGTCAAGAATTTCAGAAAAACGCCAACGGGCAATCTTACAATATATTTATGAATTCATTAACGAAAAAGCTTACCCTCCAACTGTTCGTGAAATTTGCAAAGCGGTTGAACTGTCCTCAACCTCTACCGTTCACGGTTACTTGGATACTTTGACTAAAAATGGCTATATCGCCCGCGACTTAACTAAACCACGGGCAATGGAAATCACCCCTAGCGGGTTAGAATTTCTCGGAATTTCCCCGCATGAAGGCTTTATTCCCATGGTGGGAACAGTTACGGCCGGTTCACCTATCCTAGCTGAACAAGAAACGTCTGACTACTTCCCATTGCCACCTTCATTCGAAACTTCTGCGGACTTATTTATGCTAACCATTCGGGGCGAAAGTATGATTAACGCCGGAATTTTAAATGGCGACCAGGTTATTGTGCGTCAACAAGCTAGCGCAGACAACGGAGATATTGTCATTGCAATGACTGAAGAAAATGAAGCGACTTGCAAACGATTCTTCAAAGAAGACGGTCACTTCCGGCTTCAACCCGAAAATGACACCATGGCTCCAATTATTTTAGATAATGTTACGATTTTAGGAAAAGTAGTTGGCCTTTACCGTAACTTCATTTAAGCACCTAAAAAAGCATCCTAACTGCAAACTCTTGCAGTTAGGATGCTTTTTTAGTGCGCTTGCTGATCTTGCTTAATTTTAGTGGCAAGTGCCAGCAACTCTTGGGCATGTTCTAACGTCAACGGGGTAATTTCAGAACCGGACAGCATCCGTGCTAATTCTGTTACCCTTTGCTGTGGTTCAAGCATAGTTAATTGGGTTTCGGTCCGCCCCCCCTAATGTGCTTCGCAATAAAATAGTGATGATCTGAAATAGCTGCTACCTGTGGGAGGTGACTGATGCAAAGTACCTGCGAATTTCGGGCAATTTGGCTGATTTTTTCGGCGATGGCCTGGGCTACCCGGCCACTAACCCCGGTATCAACTTCGTCAAAGATAATCGAGGTTACCCCTTGCTTTTGAGCGAAAATCGTCTTTAAAGCCAACATAATCCGGGATAACTCCCCACCGGAAGCAATTTTAGCTAACGGTCCCATTGCTTCACCAAGGTTGGTTTGAATATAAAATTCCACCCGCTCTGTCCCATTTTCCGTTAGTTCATCCACGGGGAAAAACTTCACCTTAAAAACGGCCTTATCCATATAAAGGGCGCTTAATTGCTGCTTAACTGCACCTTCTAGGACCTGAGCACTTTGCTTGCGCTTTGCACTCAGTTTTTGGGCTAAGGAAAGTGCCGCTTGGTAGGCAGCTTCAACCGCAGCCTCTTGCTTAGAAGCATCTATTTCCGTTGCTTGCATCTCGCTTAACTCAGCCCTGATTTTTTCATAATATTCTAAAATCTGCGCTACCGAATCCCCGTACTTGCGTTTTAGCTGGTGAATGAGTTCCAACCGTTGTTCAATTTGATTGAGGCGGTCTTCGTCCCACTCCATTTGATCGAGCTGATTAGAAATATCCCGACTAACATCTTGCAAACTATAAAATGCGTCGGCCACTTTTTCAGAAATTTGTTCTAACTCTGGGCTTAGGTTGGCTATCTTATCAAGTTCTGACATGGCGTTACCTAAATTACCAACCACATCCAGGTTTTCGCCCGTTAATATCTGATAGCCGGTTTCTAAAGCAGTATTAATCGTTTGAAAATTATCTAACTTATTCTTTTCCTCTAACAACTGCTCCTCTTCGTTAGCCTGCAAAGCGGCCGCTTCGATTTCTTGCACCTGAAATTCAAGCATATCTAACCTTTGTGCCCAAGCTTTTTCGTCCGCTTCCCGTTTAGCTAGGGCAGCCTTTAGTTGGCGGTAGTCTTGGTATTTAGCCAGGTAATCCTTATGCAAGGCTTGCAGCTTAGGATCGAATTCATCTAGCAATTTAATGTGGGTTTCGGGGTGCATCAATTCTTGATGCTCATTTTGACCATGAATATCAATTAAAGTTTCTCCGACCCGTCTTAAGGAACTCAAATTAACCAGGTGGCCATTAATCCGACAGGTGTTGCGCCCGCTTTGATAAAGGTCCCGTTCCAAAATTAAAACTTCATCCGGCTCAATTCCCAGTTCAGCTAAAATCTTAAAGGTCTTCGCATCTTTAGGTAAGACAAACTGCCCTTGAATCATGGCCTTATTAGCACCTAAGCGCACAAACTCAACCGACGCTCTCCCACCAGCTAACAAGCCTAAGGCATCGATGATAATCGACTTACCAGCCCCTGTTTCCCCGGTTAGAACCGTCATTTGGGGCTGAAAGTCAATATCCAGCTTATCAATAATGGCAAAATCTCTAATCGTTAATTCCTGTAACATGTAATCATCCTTCTACTTTTAATTACCCTTCTTAGCTAAATCCAAGATAATTTCATGCATTTCTTCGGCCGCCTTTGCGGAGTAAGCAAAAATCATTACCGTATTATCATCGCCCATCGTCGCAAACACCTGCTCATATTTCATTTGTTCAATCAAACTAGCTAGGATGGGCCCATTTCCTGGCAAGACCTTAATCAAACACAAGTCGCGGTGACAGTTTGAAAAGACGTAGGTATCACTGATTAACTTGGCCAACTTCTTCTTGGTATTCATCTTCTTTTCTGTAGGCACACTATAGACGTATTCACCATTGAGGGTTGGTAACTTGATTAACTGCATATCCTTGACATCGCGTGAAATCGTCGCCTGAGTCACCCAAACGCCCTGCTGCTCAAGTAGCTTTACCAAGTCCTCCTGGCGATAAACATTATTATCCTGCAAAATCTGCCTAATCAATTTTTGGCGTTCCTGTTTTCTCATAAATTCCATCCCCCCTCATTATCGACTAGCCAATCACTAGTGCTTATCTTTTAAGGTTTGGTGTGCCTGCTTAACCACCTTATCCGGTGTTTCGGTTAGTAAGATTTGCCCTGGTTCCTCACTTTTAACCAGGTGAATTAAAAATTCAATATTTCCTTGTCCCCCAGTAATTGGTGAAAAGTCTAACCCCACCACATCATAGCATTCGCTAACTGCTAGGCGAATAATATCTTCAATTACTTCAAGGTGCACCCGTTCATCACGGACGATACCATGCTTACCTACTTTTTCCTTGCCAGCCTCAAATTGGGGCTTAATTAGGGCGATTACATCGCCGCCGGTTTTCAAAATCGTATGTAAGTTAGGTAAAATCAAGTGTAAAGAGATAAAGGAAACGTCAATGGTTGCAAAATCAGGTTGGCCACTAGTGAAATCGGCCAGCTGTGAGTAACGGAAGTTAGTGTTTTCCATTACTACGACCCGCTCATCTTGGCGTAACTTCCATGCAAGTTGGTTAGTCCCTACATCCAAGGCATAGGATAACCGTGCTCCCTTTTGAAGGGCCACGTCGGTAAACCCCCCCGTGGACGAACCGATATCTAAAACCGTCTTATTTCTAATGGGAGCTTTAAAAACCTTTAAAGCCTTCTCTAACTTTAAGCCTCCCCGACTAACATAAGGCATCTTGGTTCCTTTAAAGTGGAGCTTAGTTTCAACATCAATTTTCATGCCGGGCTTATCTAGGCGCTCCTCATTTTCACCCAAAATCTCACCAGCCATCACAGCTCGTTTGGCTTGCTCGCGCGTGGCGAATAACCCTTGCTGCACTAATAATACGTCTACTCTTTCTTTTTTCATTACTAATCCTTTACTTTGAAATATTCTAATAGTTCTGCCAACAAGCTAACATCATACCCTGCTTCTTTTAGGGGAACTAAGGCCTGGTTAGCAGCTGCTATCGTCTGGGCTAACTTGGTGTAAGCACCGTCCAAACCCAAAATCCCAGGGTAGGTATTCTTATGCTCCGCTTGGTCCTTATTAACCGCCTTGCCCATCTGTTCTTCGGTGCTAACCCGGTCTAAAATATCATCATAAATTTGAAAGGCCAAGCCAAAATTACGCCCATAGTTCTCTAGTGCCATCTGGATTGGCAGCTTAGCTTGGCAAATTACGCTCCCGGCCTGACAAGCATATACTAGCAAGGCGCCCGTTTTACCAGCGTGTACCTGCTCTAGTTCAGCTAAACTAAGAGCGGTTTTTTCCCCCTCAATGTCACCAACCTGACCATTAACCATTCCTTGGGGCCCAGCCGCGTAAGCCAGGTAATTTAATAGCTGAACTACTGTTTCTGCTGGCAATTTTACTTGACCCAACAGCTCAAAAGCCGTAGTTAGTAATCCATCCCCGGCTAAAACAGCTAACGCCTGCCCAAAAACCTTATGGTTAGTTGGTTTGCCCCGCCGTAAGTCATCATTATCCATTTCTGGTAGGTCATCATGAATCAGTGAGTAGGTATGAATTAACTCCAAACTAGCTGCTACCTGCAAGCTAGCTTGATTAAGCTGCCCATTTAAAGTTTTGATTACCGCTAAAACCAATAAGGGTCTAATTCGCTTACCACCCGCGTTTACTGAATACATCATCGCTTCTTTTAGGCGGGGGTAAGCGGCTAGCTTACTTAGGTAGTCCTGCAAACACGCCTCTACTTTAGGTAAATAGTAGGCGGCAAACTCACTCCAACTTTCCTTACTCATCCGAATCCCTCTCAAAGTTAACCTCTTCACCTTCATCATTAATTACCTTAGTCAAGGTTTGTTCCGCCTTGGTCAAACTTGCTTCTAATGTCTTACTGAGCTTCATTCCCTCTTTAAACTGTTCCAAAGCATCCTCTAAGGGAACGTTACCCTGTTCCAACTGATTAACAATTTGATCTAAGCGCGCTAAATTTTCTTCAAAAGTTGCTTGTTTTTCTGTCATTATTTTTCATCCTTTGTTACTGATAATATTTTAGCCGTAGCCTCACCATCAACCAAATGGAGAGTTACTTGATCATTTACGTGGAGGTCCTTACTTTGTTTAATCACCTGATCAGCGACTGTTACGTAACTAAAGCCACGCCCCATGACCTTTAACGGGCTTAACATCTCTAAGGATTGGATACTCCTTAGCAAGTGCGTCTCATAGTCATGTAAATAGTGGGTCACCGCTTGAATTAGGCGCTCTTTTTGCCTTGCCAGCGCTTGTTTTTCTAAAGCTAGGCGTTGCGCGGGTGTTTGTTGCAACAGCCTTTGGGTTAAATTAGCTGTTAGCTGCTTATTTTGTTGAATTATTACTGCTAAAGCTTGAGTTTGTCTACTTTCTAACAAGTCTAATTTTTGTGCGTAGTTTTCATATAAACGCTGAGGTTGTTTAAAGATATAAGAATTCATCAACTTAGCAAGTTCCTGTTGGCGATAACGGATTAACTGACTAAAAGCCTGGGTTAGGCGGTTAGCTTGGGTTTTTAGTTTTACTAACTCCTCTTGTAAAACTGGAGTGGCTAATTCAGCCGCGGCCGTTGGGGTGGCCGCCCGTTGATCTGCAACTAAATCCGCAATGGTCGTATCAGTTTCATGTCCGACAGAAGAAATAACGGGAATTTGGCTGGCAACAATTGCGCGCGCAACCTTTTCCTCGTTAAACGGCCATAAATCTTCAATCGAACCACCCCCCCGGCCGATAATAATCGTATCAAAATCGCCCCGGGCGTTGACTTCCTTTAAGCGGCCAATTAAGGAGTCAGCCGCTGCATCCCCTTGCACTACCGCCGGAAATAAAACTAGCTGGACTAAGGGATAACGCCGCCTAGTGGTCGTAATAATATCCTTAATAACGGCTCCAGATTCAGAGGTAATGACTGCTATCCGCCTAGGAAACTTCACTAGCGGACGCTTTGACCTTGAAAAGAGCCCCTCTGCAGCTAACTTAGCCTTTAACTGTTCGTAAGCCTGGTACAAGGCTCCAATTCCATCCGGCTGCATCTCATCGATAATAATTTGATAATTACCATTGGCCTCGTAAAGGTCAACTCTGCCTGTTACTAAGACCTTCATCCCGTTTTCCGGCTGAAATTTCAGCCGGTTGAAGCTGTACTCAAACATCACGACGTCAATTTTAGCCC
>SAMEA104315421__coassemble_1542_pt1 | contig 11050 bp, 7 predicted proteins | sample SAMEA104315421__metabat2_low_PE_055 | metagenome-assembled genome bin SAMEA104315421 (sample SAMEA104315421) | gut metagenome | biome: Monkey gut; feature: monkey-associated habitat; material: faeces | place: China | collected 2013
CTTGATACTTGCTACCATTGTCAAGAGTTGGCAATGCTGCTACACCGTAGTTAACCTTAGCTTTCTTATACTTAGCAGCCATCCAAGGACCATCGATAATAACAGCTGTCTTGCCACTTGTGAATTGGTCGGTTACAAAGTTTTCGTTAGATGAAGCTGACATCATACCTTTTGGCCAAACATTCTTGAACCAATCGCTAATGTATGTTAACCCTTCAACAGCACCCTTGTTATTCAAGCCAATTTCTTTAGGGTTAGTTCCGTTATCACCAAAGACATAACCACCGTAACCCTTAATTAAACCGTAAGCATTGTAGAAGTTGGTCCATTGAGTTAAGAAGGCTACGTTCTTGGTCTTATCGTTTTCATAGGCAAATTTGCTGTCCTTAGATAAGGCTTCTAAGTCCTTAAAGGAAGTTGGGGCTTTCTTAATCAAGTCCTTGTTATAATACATAACCAAGGTTTCAATCGTTACAGGTTCACCGTAAGTCTTGCCCTTTAGCGTAACATTTTTCTTATCCGCATCGTTATAGCGACCGTCATTAGCCAACTTAACTGTTGCCAATTGGCCTTGCTTACCTAAGACAGCCACCCGGTCAAATGGAGCCATCATTACGTCAGCCGCTTTACCAGCAGGCCCATCTAACTTCAAAGAATCAAGGGTTGTCAAGGCATCCTTAGTCTTAACGACCACTTTAACCCCATTTTTCTTTTCAAAATCACCCTTAATGTCGTTGATGTAGTCCTTATAACCCTTATCAACAGTAACAGTTAAGGTTTTTTGGTTACTTTCGCTTGACTTGCTACCACAAGCAGCTAATCCAACAGTTAAACCAGCGGCTAGCGTTGCTAAACCGACTTTTTTCCAAATACCCATGATATTTCCTCCCAACAACAGCTTTTGGAAGCCGTTACTTAATTACATCTCTTATAATACTCATAAACCGCCTTTTACGCAACCGTTTTCACCGTTATTGTTACCGCTAACCTAGATTCTCATCATTATATTATTCAGCCTCTCTTACTAGTTACAAAAAGCAATAAAAAACGCCTAAGTTTATTAACAGTTGCTAATAATTCTTAGGCGTTTATTTTCTAAATAAAATTTAACTTTTTAACAAAATTGATTTAATCAAAAAATTTAGTCAGCTAAACTGATTACAAAGCCGCCAGCCCTTAACTGCTTATCGCTTAAGCCATTGGCTAACAATGGTTGACTAACTTTAGGACAGGTGACAGCTTTTTGGCTCAAGTTAAAGCTTGCCTGCAATTTTTGACCCAAATTCAAGGTCACTAAGCCCGCTTGCTCACTCCAGCTTGGAACCTGATTTAAGTAACTTACGTATCTCTTTCTTAAAGCAATTAATTTCTTAGTGAAAGTTAGCATTTCTAAGTCCTGCTTAGTTTGATCCCATACCATGCAGGCCCGGCAAGCAGGATCATTGCCCCCAGCCATTCCAACTTCAGTCCCATAATAAATGCAAGGGCTACCTGGAAGGATAAACATTAACGCCAAGGCTTGTTTGACCAAATCTTGATTTCCTTTAGCTAAAGTTAAAATTCGAGCCGTATCATGTGTGTCGAGGGAATTTAACATCACTTGGTTAGTTTGATCCCGATACTTCATCAATTTATCCAAAAGCGCAGCCAACATTTCTTTAGGCTTCGTTTTCTTTAAGATGACTCCATCCAAAATAGCCTCTGTAAATGGATAGTTCATAATTGCATCAAATTCTTCTTGAGCCAACCATTCTTGAGCTGAGTGCCATACTTCGCCTACGACATAAAAGTCCGGCTTGAGTGCATGCGTAGCCTCATAAAAAGCTTTCCAAAAATGATGGTCGACTTCGTTAGCCACATCTAAACGCCATGCATCGATATCGAATTGCTTAATCCAATAGGTCGCTATTTCTAAGAGGTAGGCCTTAACTTCTGGGTTAGCGGTATTAAGTTTAGGCATGTGCGGAGTATTAGCAAAAACATCATAGCTGATGTTTTTTGCATGCTCTAAACCATCTTCCTCATAAGAAACTGGGAAAGAGTTAATATGGAACCAGTCACTAAAACGGGATTTTTGCCCATATTTGACTACATCTTGCCACTGCATCGCAAAATCGCCCATATGGTTAAAGACTGCATCTAACATAATTTTAATGCCCCGTTTGTGAGCCTCATCAACTAACTCCTTAAACTTAGCCTTGTCTCCAAAGGCCGGGTCAATATTAAAGTAATCGATGGTGTCATACTTATGGTTAGATCCGGCTGTAAAGAGCGGACAGAAGTAAATCCCCCCAATTCCTAGTTCTTTCAAATAATCCAAGTGGTCGATTACCCCTTGCAAGTCCCCGCCAAAGTAGTTAGTCCGACTAGGTGGAACACTTCCCCAGGCTAAGGCGCCCTTAGGGTCATTACTCTTATCACCGTTGGCAAATCTTTCAGGAAAAATTTGATACCAAACTGTGTCTTTAACCCAAGCAGGTGCTTTTTTCCGGTCAACTTCGTGGAAGTAAGGCATTCTAAAGCAGGTGCTTGCTAATAAATGCTTTTTAGTCGCTGCCCAAACATGCCGGTCATCATAGAAATAACTTTGCCCGTCCTCAAAGTCTATTGCAAATAGATATTGAAGTCGTTTTAAGGGCAATGAGACTTCTGCTTGCCAATAATCATATAACTCGCTAGTCCCTAGTTTAGTCATCGCAATTTCTTGATATTCCCATTGGCTCTCATCTTTTTCATTAACCTTATTACCATAAGGATCACCATAATATAAACTGACCTTTTTTACGTCTGCTTTAGCAGTTCGTAAACGAATTTGAAAGACTGTTGGCGTTTTTAAATAAGCCATCTCACTATCGGGACGATGGTATAATGCTGCTAGATTCATTAGGATTCCCCCTCATCATTAATGAAAACACAGCTGCTATAAGCAGCTAATCTTATCTCTTGTTTATCTACTTGATATTCTCCTGTCTTAAAGACACAGGTTTGGGGAATAAACTCCCCTTTAAAAGATTGCGATTTAGCAGACAGGTTGGCTAAAACTAAGGCCCGTTTATTATTTAACTGGCGCTCAAAGACTACTAAATCCTCTGCACTTGGTAGGATAATTTCTTGCCCGGCTGTAAATAACGGGGTCTTCTTTAAAGCTAACAGTTGCTTGTAGGCGCTAAGGCAACTATCGGCCCGTTGCAATTGGGCTGTAACCGTCACTGGGGCGTCCTCTTTAGTTTCTAACCACGGGGTAGCGTCACTAAAACCTTGGTGAACTTTAGTATCGTCCCAAGGCATTGGGGTCCGCGCTGCCATTTTATGTTTCAATGGTAATTTAGCCTCGATTTGATTTTGACTATAGCCTGCTGCTAGGGCCTGCTTGAGCTCGATTTTTTCTTGATAAGCCCCCACCGTCTTTAAAGCCAAGGACTCTAACCCTAACTCCTCCCCATAATAGATGCAAGGGATTCCCCTTTGGAGATACATTGCTACCGCTAGGCTCTTGGCCAATTTTTCCTTAGCCTCACTTGGAACTTCAAACCGACTCAAAACTCGGGGTAAATCATGATTATTCCAGTACAAGGTCGGTAAAGCCCCTACCCCTAAACCTTGCTGCCACTTGGAAAGTTCCATTTTTAGGTGAACTAAGTCCAGTGTCTGACGCGCTAAGGCTGGAAAATCTGTGCTAGGCTTTTCTTTAAAGTACCTAAACGTTACCACCGTATCACACAAGTCCCGCTTAGGGTTAGTGTAATCAAAACCTAGACTAACCTCGGCACTAGCTGCTTCCCCGATGATAAATAAATCCGGCTTTTGTTGCTTTAACTTACTGATAAACTCTTCTAAATATTCTTGAACTAAAGGCAAGTTAGCATAGTATTCCTCAGCTATTTGGGGACCTTTTTTAGGTGTAATCACATTTTGTTTAAAGTCAGCCTTTACAATGTGAATAAAGGCATCTAAACGAAAACCATCAACCCCTAAGTTAAGCCAATACTGGGCAATTTTGACCATTTCTTGGCGGACCTTACGGTTATGCCAATTTAAATCTGGCATCCGCTTATCAAACAGGTGAAAATAATACTCATTATGACCAACTGGTTCCCAAACGCTCCCTCCAAAAAAGGAAGCCCAGTTATTAGGCAACTGCCCACTAGGAGCAGTCTGCCACAAATAGTAATCATGGTAGGGATTATCAGCCCCTTTTAGCGCCTCTTTAAACCAAGGATGCTCATCTGAGGTATGATTCATAACAAAGTCCATAATGATTTTTAAGCCCCGCTCATGGGCAGCAGCAACTAAGGCTTTAAAATCAGCTAGAGTCCCAAAGCTAGGATCAATTTGGTAGTAGTCAGCCACATCGTAGCCATTATCGACTTGAGGTGACTTATAGATTGGGTTTAACCATAGCATGGTAACCCCTAAGTCCTTTAGATAATCCAAGCGTTGCTCAATTCCCTTTAAATCTCCTATACCGTCTTGGTTGCTATCTTGAAAACTTTTAGGATAAATCTGATAGATGATTGGTTGCATAAGCATCTGTTTCCTTTCTCGTGCTAGTACGCACTACTAGTTTTGACTTATAGATTCGTTGGTAATTACTACTATCCTGACCATTAATTTTGGCTAACAAAATTTCAACTAAGGCCTGGCCCATTTCTAAAATCGGTTGTTTAATGGTAGTCAAGTCACCGACTTGATCCAAAAAGACCCCGTCATGACCAATTACGCCAAAATCTTCGCCCACCGCTTTACCACTAGCCTTTAAGGCCCGACTAACCCCTAAGGCAATCCGGTCGCTAGCACAAATAAAGCAGGTATTAGCTTGCCACTGAGCATCTTTAGCCTTGATTAGGTTAGCAGCCACGTGGGAATGATTAGCACAAAAGTATAGTTCGCTTGCAAGCTTAGATTCCGCTAGTACGTCTAGATAACCTTGACGACGTTTTAGTTCAAACGGCTCTTCGATATCCGTCCCAACGTAAACTAAGTGTTCGTAACCACACTTTAAGGCATAATGAGTAGCTAGTCTTAACCCTTCATAATTATCGTTATCAACGAAATCATAGCCATGCCGATTGTCACCAAATAAAATCAAAGGCTTATGAAAGGCAGCTAATTTACTGTAATCTAGCTCCCTTAAGCCGGTAATAATATAGCCGTCACACAAACCTGGATTTAACTCGAGTTTAGGAGTAACTTGGAGCGTATATCCATGCTTTTCGAGTTGCTTAGAAATTCCCACCAGTAAAGTCATATAATAAGGCTCGACTACCGTCATTTCTTCCAAAATAAATAACTTTATAATTCGCGTTTTATGACTAGCCAAAGCCCTAGCTGCTAAATTAGGTTGGTAATCTAACTTAGCCATTGCTTCAAAGACTATTTTTTGCAATTCTTTAGTGACTTTTTCGGGGTGGTTAATTACCCGTGAAACCGTCATCTTAGAGACATGCGCCTCCTTAGCTACATCAGCTAACGTTACCATTTAATCATCCCTTTACCTATCTACAAAAAAGGGCAGAAAGATGCTCTTTCCACCCCTATTGTAGAATTGCTATGATTTTAGTGTTTATTTACCTTGTGCTTGGCGGTAGCTAGCAACCAATAGGTCATAGTTTAGGTCAGCCGTTGAACCAACCACTGTGTCTGCTTGAGCTAACTCTTCTTTATCACCAATTGCTACGGCTACCATACCCGCAGCCTTAATAGCCGCAACCCCTGCGCTAGCATCCTCTAAGCCCACACATTCACTAGGTGCTAATCCAACTGCTTTAGCAGCTTCAATGAAAATATCAGGCGCTGGTTTACCAGCCTTCAACTTACTTGGATCAACAATCGCATCGAAATACGTTAGTAATCCTAGTTTCTCTAAAATCATTGGTGCATTTTTAGATGCCGAAGCCAATGACAATTTCACTTGATGTGCCTTTAAATCCGCTAAGAGTTGGCTAATCCCTGGTAAGATATCTGCTTGGGTTAACTTGGAAATAGCTGCCACATAGTAGGAATTCTTTTCATCTGCTAACTCGGCTATTTGTGCTTGAGTATATTTACCGCTTAACTTACCAAAAGCTAAGATTCGCTCTAGCGATTCAATTCGACTGATACCCTTAAGCTGACTTTCAAATTCAGCCGGCAATTCTAAGTTAAATTTTTCTAAGGCTAATCTACTCCAAGCTTCAAAGTGAAACTTGGCGGTATCCGTAATTACCCCGTCTAAATCAAATGCTACACCCTTCAAACTAATGCCTCCTATGCTGTCAATGTTTCTTCAGTACCGTTCAACTTAATTGTTAAATCGTCACCTGCTAGTAAGTCAATCTTGGTGCCCGCTTTATCCACGTTTACGCTCAAAAGGCGCCCTCTAAAGTTAATGTGGAAGCTATAGCCGTCCCAGTCTTTAGGAACAAATGGGTTAAAGACTAACTGATCATCAATTACCCGCATGCCTGCAAAACCTTGAACAATCGCTAACCAACTCCCTGTCATAGAGGTAATGTGCAAACCATCGTTGGTATCGTTATTGTAGTTATCCAAGTCTAAACGAGCTGTCCGTGAGTACATTTCAACCGCCTTATCTTCTTCATGTAAATCAGCAGCTAACACCGCGTGGATGGATGGAGATAAGCTTGATTCGTGAACTGTAAATGGTTCGTAGAAGTCAAAGTTAGCCTTCTTTTGAGCTGGACTAAACTTATCAATGAAGTAGTAAATCCCTTGTAAAACGTCGGCCTGCTTGATATATGGTGACCTTAAAATGTGGTCCCATGACCAGTTTTGGTTCAATGGTAATTGGTCGGCAGGGATGGCTGACACCGGACGTAAATCCTTATCTAAGAAGCCATCATGTTGAACAAAGATTCCTAGTTCTTCATCTTCTGGTAAGTACATCTTGGCTACAATCTCGCGCCACTTGTCACGTTCAGCTTGGGTTAAACCTAGTTCTGCTAATTTATCTTCCCCAACTTTAGCAGCAATTTCGTCGGTGTAAGTTAAGCACCATTTAGCCAACATGTTAGTATACCAGTTGTTATTGACGTTGTTTTCGTATTCGTTTGGTCCAGTAACTCCGTGAATCATGTACTTGTCATTGCGTTGGGAGTAGTGAACCCGGTCAGCCCAGAAACGGGCAATTCCGACTAAGACATCAAAGCCATCGTGGGTCACATATTCTTGATCGCCGGTATAACGAGTATAGTTATAAATTGCATAGGCAATTGTTCCGTTACGGTGAATTTCTTCAAAAGTAATTTCCCATTCGTTATGGCATTCAATTCCGTTGAAAGTTACCATTGGGTACAAGGCACCCTTTAAACCTTGTTGCTTAGCATTATGATAAGCACCTGGCAACTGCTTATAGCGGTATTCCAACAAGTTTCTCGTCACACTTTGATCTGCGGTTGCTAAATATAATGGTACCGCAAATGCCTCTGTATCCCAGTAAGTAGCACCACCATACTTTTCACCAGTAAATCCTTTAGGACCAATATTTAAGCGGGCATCATCACCGTAGTAAGTGGAAAATAGTTGGAAGAGGTTAAAACGAATCCCTTGTTGAGCTTCGTCATTACCACTAATTGTCACATCCGCTTTTTGCCACCGCTTAGCCCAAGCTTCCTTTTGATCAGCTAGTAATTGGTCAAAAGTCTTTTCTGCTTGTAAATCAAGGAGCTTGCTAGTAGCTTGGTCTAAGTCTGCTTTAGTTTCATAATCACGCGAAGTCGTAACGATTACTCGTTTTTCAAAGTTAGCCTTAGCCCCAACTGCTAATTCAGTAGCCAAAGTATTGACTACTTCTTTTTCAGCTGTTTGCCCCAAGTCAACGGCCTCTAAGTCGCCACTATTAAACATAGCCATCTCGGTCATGAACTGTGGGGTACCAAAGTTATTAGGGATTGTCTGAGCTACTAAGCGTCCCTCTTTGGCAGACACTTCTTTGCCTAAGACATTCCAAAATTGTTCATCGTAGTTAGCATCTTCGTTATAAACATCAGCGTCAATTTTAGAAGCAACTTCAACTCTAACTGGAACTGAGCCCACGTTTTCAAATTCAAGCCGGTTAGCGTAAAGTTCTTTTAAGACGATACTCAAGAAGCGAGTTGAAGTCACCTTTAACTTAGCTTCGCCTCTGTGGATTGTGTAAGTCCGAGTCAAAATTCCTTTCTGCATATCCAAGCTAACTTCAAAGTCCGAATACTTATCTTGGGCAAGGTCGATTGATTCACCGTTAAGCTTAATGTCTACGGAAACAAAGTCTACCGCGTTGATGACTTTACCAAAGTATTCAGGGTAACCGTTTTTCCACCAACCAACTCGGGTCTTATCAGGGAACCAAACGCCCCCAAGATAAATTCCCTTATGACTATCGGCAGAATATTTTTCTTCAAACATCCCCCGCATTCCCATGTATTCGTTACCAATACTGGTCATACTTTCTTGTAATCTTTTATCTGCTGGATTCAAATCATGACTGATAATTTTCCAAGGATCAATTTCAAAAATTCGTTTCACTATTATTACCACCCTTTAGTTGACATTAATTGTTATAGTTCACCAATAAACTGGAAGGCCTTACATTTCATATCATAGCACATGCCTAAAACTTACGCAACCGGTTTCGTAAATAAATTTTTAATTTGCTTAAATAAAAAAGTGCAATTAATGTCAAGCCTGCCCAACTTGCATTAGCTGCACCTATTATTACTTTGTTGAATCCCGTTTGATAATGGTATGTTCAACTAAGAGGTAGTTCTTAGTAGTTGTCTGTGTTAAAAGCTTAGCCGCTTCCATCCCCAATTCATAAGGGTGAATCTCAACCGAAGTCAAACTTGGATGAACCAACTGCCCAATCAAAGAGTTATTAAAGCCCGCCAATCCATAAGCATTGGCCGCTAACCCTAACCTAGTCAAGATTTGTTGGAGAAAAATAGCCGTCATATCGTCACAGGCTACAAAGGCATCCACCTCTGGATTAGTCTCTAAAAAATTAGCTACTAATTCGGTTTGGTCGTTGGACTCCAAGCACAATAAATGTTCGGCCTTGGCCTTTAGGGCATCTTTGTAACCCATATACCGGTCTTCTTGAACCACTTCACTTAAATTAGAGTAAACGTAAGCTATCTCTTGATAGCCTCGTTTGAGGAGGTAATTAGTCAAATCCTTCCCCGCTTGAACGTTGTCGTTGTTCACGTAGCGGGCCCTTTTAGTAACCTTAGCGTAAGGACTGCCCACCACAATGGTCTCGGCTTCCGTCCGTTTTTGAACGTAATCAAAGACCGGATCATTTTCCTTTGAGTAAACAAAGATAAACTTATTAATAAGTCCTTGCTTGCTCAAGGTTGTCAAATTTTTAATTAGTTCATCGTCAGTTTGCCCGGTAGCTAAACTAACCATATAATCCCGCTTGTTGCAAACGGTTACAATTCCTTGGATGATTTGCATAAAAAAAGGATTGTTACTGAGAGCAGGGTGATCATGCCTAACAGGCAAAACAATCCCTATCATATTATTACTTTTATTAGCTAAATTTTGTGCCAAGTAGTTAGGAGAGTAATCTAGCTCTTTCATAGCTTGACGCACTTTCTTTTTAGTTGCCTCACTAATCATGTCACTATCATGTAACACTCTTGAGGCAGTTGAAGGTGAAACTCCTGCTAACTTAGCAACATCACGAATTGTTGTCATTTCTTTCTGCTATATAAAATGTGAACAAATGCAATCAAACCTAACAAGTGATTACATTCGAGAAAGAATATAGCTTTTCCTTTCCTAATTTTATTTACTACAGTCAACACCAGTACTTCCAGATCCCCAAAGGGAGTTATGATAATGACTGACTCTTGTAGAAATATAAGTTCTGGGATTTATCAATCCTACATTTTTACTTTCTGATTGATTATTGATAGCAGTTAAATCACTCCAATCTTTTTCTTTCTAGTATAGCACAAGAAAAAAACAAAAAACTTGTTGACTTTAAAGTTACATGAGTTATGATAATCTTGTAAAAGATAAAACAACAAGTTGAAAGGATGTTTATTTATGAAATACGCAGTTACTGCCGCTACAGGCAGATTCGGTCAAGCAACCGTTAAAGCTCTTTTAGAGAATCTTCCCAGTCAAGATTTAGTGATTATTGCTCGCAATCTAACTAAGGCCAAAAAACTCTTCCCTAATTTAGAAATTCGACCTACTAGTTACGATAATGAAGAAGAACTAACCAAGGCCTTGAAAGGAATCGATAAAGTCCTCTTTATTTCTTCTCAGCCAGGTGGCGCAGTTAGCAGAGAGATTCAACATCAAAATGTCGTTAATGCTTTAAAAAATGCTGGCGTTTCTTATGTTGCTTACACAAGTTATCCCCATGCTCAAAATGGAAAAAGTTTTCTTGCAGCAGACCATCGTTTTACAGAGCTTGCGCTTAAAGCTAGTGGAATTAAACATAGTTTCTTACGTAATAATTGGTACCTTGAAAATGAATTAGACCTAATTACTAATCTAGCTCAAGGACAGACTGGTTCTTATTGGGCAGATAATAAGACTGGTTGGGCCTTAGAAAGTGAATACGCCCAAGCAGCTGCTAATGTTTTATTAATGAGTCAACCGAAAGAAATCTATGAGTTTGCCGGGACTCCCCTTAGTTATGAAGAGTTAGCACAAGCTGTGAGTGAAGTTACTAACCAGCCAGTAAACATAACTAAATTTAGTCATGAACAATACATTGATAGTTTAGAACAAACAGGATTAGACCATGAAACGGCCGTACTTTATGCTTCCTTTCAAATTCCTAATTCACTAGGAGACTTAGCGCAACCAAGCGATGATTTAGCCTTAATTTTAGGTAAAAAGCCATTATCTATCACGGCAGCAATCACTAAACTCTTACAGGCTTAGCCTTGCGTAATAGCTGAAAATCATGCTAAAATTCTAGCAACTAAATTTGCGGAGGACTCGATTGTCAACTACCCCTCACTAAAGTGAGAGGCTTGTAGTTCACGACCTTACGGTCAGTGGTCATAACGCAATTGATTGCTCCCACACTATGCGTGACTACATCATT
>SAMEA104315421__coassemble_1546_pt1 | contig 11007 bp, 13 predicted proteins | sample SAMEA104315421__metabat2_low_PE_055 | metagenome-assembled genome bin SAMEA104315421 (sample SAMEA104315421) | gut metagenome | biome: Monkey gut; feature: monkey-associated habitat; material: faeces | place: China | collected 2013
TGATTGTCGATGAAAATTGTCATTTTTGCCGGTACAAACTTAATGCTAAGTATGTTAAGATAATGATTGAAATTTGATAGTATAGAAGGAATTTTTTACAATGAAAATATTGGCGATAGATACTTCCAATAAGCCACTGAGTGTGGCGGTGTTGGAAGATCAAGAGCTGTTAGCAGAAATAACAACTAATGCACAAAGAAATCATAGCATCACTTTGATGCCCTTAATCAAGGAAGTGTTACAACGAGCAAACGTTAAGGTAGCAGACCTGGACCGAATTGCGGTTGCTCAAGGTCCTGGTTCTTATACTGGCTTAAGAATTGGGGTTACAACAGCTAAGACCTTAGCCTTTACCTTAAACAAGGAATTGGTTGGGGTTTCCAGTTTGAAAACTCTAGCGGCGGCTTATCCTAACACCGAGGCGTTACTAGTCCCTGTGTTTGATGCCCGCAGAGAAAATGTATTTGCGGCTGCCTATCAATGGCAAGAAGGTCATTTGGTTGAGGTGATAGCGGAAGGTCACTATGCCTTTGCTAACCTCTGCCAACGCTTAGCTGGTTTTAACCAAAAAGTAATCTTTATTGGAAGAGATAGTCAAAATTTTGCGTCTAATTTAAAGGCTAGTGACTTGGATTACCAGCTAGCAAGTCCTAATTTTGCTTACCCACGTGCAATGGAGGTTGCCTTGCTGGGTCAAGTTGCCACGCCAGTAGCCATTCAAACTTTTGTCCCTAATTATCTACGGTTAACGCAAGCGGAAATGCAATGGTTAGAAAAACATCCGGAAGGGAAAGCACACGATGAGTCCTATGTTGAAAAAGTTTAAACGGTTAGTAACTAAGGTTTTATACGGTGAAAGTGAACAGGTGGTGGAGTTTAACAGTCGGACGGATGAAGTAGAAGGAATACACTACTTAATTTGCCGTGCGATTGTACCCGATATTCCCGAGATGTTAGCTATCGAAAAATCTGTGTATGAGGGCAATACGCCTTGGGATTTCGAGACCTTTAAGGCTGAGTTAAGCAAACGTAAAACCACTTTATACTTAGTTGCTCGTTATGAAGACGAATTGGTAGGTTTTGCTGGAGTGGACTTTAAACGGGCTAACGGTGAAGCTCATATAACTAATGTAGCAGTTACACCCAAGCACCAAAATCGGGGCTTAGGAAGCAAGTTGTTACGGGTCTTAATCGAAAGCGCCCGGAAACAAGGGTGTCAAAATATTGTCTTAGAAGTTAAGGCAAGTAACGATAACGCCCAAAAGGTTTACCAGGATTTAGGCTTTAAGATATTAAACCGCAAGAAGAATTATTATACTGAGGAACAAGAAGACGCGTTAACCATGCGCCTTGATTTAGTTCCAGCAATGGGAAGAGGATAGAAATGGCAGAGAGAAATTTAATTTTGGCCTTTGAATCAAGCTGTGATGAAACCAGTGTGGCCGTAATTGAAAATGGATCTAAAATTCTAGCAAATATTGTGGCTACCCAGATTAATAGCCATAAGCGCTTTGGAGGGGTGGTCCCAGAAGTTGCTAGTCGGCATCATATCGAAGCAATTACCCTCTGTGTAGCCGACGCTTTAGAGCAAGCCCAGGTTAGCTATGAGGACCTCGATGCGGTGGCGGTTACTTATGGTCCCGGCTTGGTGGGGGCTTTGTTGGTAGGGGTAGCTGCAGCTAAAGCGGTGGCCTTTGCCCATAACTTGCCCTTAATTCCTGTTAACCATATGGCGGGTCACATTTATGCCGCCCGCTTTGTTAGCCCCCTAAAGTTTCCAGCCTTAGCGCTGTTGGTTTCTGGGGGGCACACGGAGTTGGTTTACCTAGCGGGGCCAACCGATTTTAAGATTATCGGTGAAACACGGGATGACGCTGCCGGCGAAGCCTACGACAAGGTGGGCCGCGTCTTAGGGTTGAGTTACCCATCCGGTAAAGAAATTGATGAGTTAGCCCACCAAGGGCACGATAGTTTCCATTTTCCCCGGGCAATGGAAAATGAAGACAATTTCGACTTTAGCTTCAGTGGCTTAAAGAGTGCCTTCATCAACACCGTTCACCACGCAGATCAGGTGGGAGAAAGTTTAGATAAGGCTGACTTGGCAGCTAGTTTCCAGGCCAGTGTGGTTGACGTATTGGCCCATAAGACTGTCAAAGCGTTGAGAAAGTTTGACGTTAAGCAGCTAATTTTAGCCGGGGGTGTAGCTGCTAACAAGGGACTGAGAGCACGCTTAGACCAAGAATTAACTGCCTTTCCTCAAGTAGAATTAATTAAGGCCCCTTTGAAATTATGTGGTGATAACGCGGCTATGATTGGGGCAGCCGGTTATGAAGCTTATCAGGCCGGGATTAGGGCGGACCTAGACTTAAACGCCGAACCAAGCTTAGAATTTGAATGGCTTGACTAATTAGCTTTTGAATAGCACATAAAGATGGAGGAGTCCACGAAGATTAACACTTCGTGGGCTCCTCCATTTTTCTATAGGATGAGGTAATCTAAAATATTGAATAAGATGCTTTTATAGCCGGTCGTACGAGCGGGTCTTATCTGCTTCTGTAATAGGGCGAATGACCTTGCAAGGGTTGCCGACTGCCACACAGTTGTCAGGGATGTCTTTGGTTACGACGCTGCCTCCGCCGATAACGACGTTGGAGCCAATCGTGACCCCAGGCATTACTTGCACCCCGCCCCCAATCCAGACATTATCGCCCACGGTGATTGGGTAAGCATACTCAAGGCCGGCGTTTCTGCGCTCGTAATCAAGTGGGTGACCAGCCGTGTAAAAGCCACAGTTAGGGGCAACAAAAACATTGTCGCCGAAGGTAACCTTTGCCCCGTCAAGGATGACTAAGTTGTGGTTAGCGTAGAAATTTTCCCCCAATTCGATGTTATAACCGTAGTCACACCAAAAGGGGGCGGTAATGGTGTAGTTGTCCTTAGTTTTGCCTAGCAATTTTTGCAAGAGTTGCTTACGTTCAGCCCGTTGGCTGGGGCGTAAATGGTTATAATCATAACAAAGTTCCTTGGCTAAGGTGCGCTCTTTAATTAGTTCGGGGGCATAGTTAGCGTCGTAGAGTTGTTGGTTAAGCATTTTTTCTTTTTCAGACATAGGGATAGACTTCTTTCGTTTTATTTTAAAAACATTATACCAAAACGTTTTCAAGTAAAATAGTTGGTCTTTTTTTATTGAAATAGTATAATTATTTAAAAAGAATATTAAGTGGTGATTTTATTATGGCAGGAAAAAAGTTCAGGGCCAGTAAGATTTATCGTTTGTTTGCTAAGTTAAATTCTAAGGATTTTGGAAATTTATTGGATCAAATCAAGGTACGAAATTATGAGCAAGAAGAACTTAGAAAAAAGGGTGGTTTGCGCTTTCACTTTGAAAAGGAGTATATTGACGCTTTTAACGGGATGCGGGAGCGGCATAAAAGAGATTAAAAAAATTTGATGAATTAATCAGGCTTTCAGTAGGAATTGAGGCTAAAGAGGGCTTATTAGCAGATTTAAAGCAAGCCCTCGCTTACAGTTAATAATTACAGGCGTTTCCAAAAAGGGGACGCCTTTTTTGTCGTCACCTAGTTGAAGTGGTAAAATTAAGGCACAAGCTGTTAGTGAGGTGAAAATTAAAATGAAGAAATTGGCCGAAAGATTTGAGCAGTTGGCCCAGATGCTTGCCCAATTTTTTAGTGGGTTAAGCGTAATTGTGATTGCCTTGTTAGGGTTAATTCTCCTAGTACGAATTGGCTTGGAGCTTAAGGTGTTAGTGAGTTTGTCTTTAAAGTTAGATGCCGCCAATAACTTTTATCTAATTATGGATAAGATTGTGGCCTTCTTTATTTTGTTTGAATTTTTTGCTATGATTATCAGTGCTTTAAAAAATAAGGGCCACGTCTCAATTACCTTGCTGATGGGCTTGGGACTGACGGCTTTGTTACGGAACTTACTAATTATTCATGATGACTACCTAGACATTATCTTAAACGTGGTGGGTATCTTGCTGTTAGTAGTTGGAATGGCTATCTACCGGCATTATGTTCACCAAGATAGTGAGTAGTAGTAGAATTGAGGTTTATGTGACTAAGATAAATTCATTTTTTAAATTATTTTTTGAACGGTTTGTGGATAGTAATATCAATAACGCCGCCATTGTGATTGCTTATAACGCCTTGTTGGCCATTTTTCCCACGGTGATTTTGGTAGGGAACCTCTTACCCTTATTAAACCTAAAGGCAGATACGATTATGAGTTACCTGCAAACCGCCGTGCCACCAACGATTTATAAGACCTTAAACCCGCTAGTACGGACCTTTTTAACTTCTGGTTCTGGGGGGATTGCCTCAGTCAGTGCCTTAGTTGCTATTTGGGCCGCTAGTCGGGGGATAAATGCCCTCAAACGGGCAATCAATGATGCCTACGGGGTTGATAGTCAAAGTGCCTTTATGACCCGGATTGTTTCGATTGCAATTATTTTTGTCTTTGCCATTTTTTTAGTGGCACTCTTTATCTTCTTTAGTTTCGGGCAACTGGCTTTAGAAAAATTAAGCCCCATCCTAAATCTGCCCTTATCCTGGTTAGACACTTTTAGGAGCGTGAAGTGGCCGACAACAATCCTGGGGATTTTTGCCATCCTGTGTTTAATTTACCGCTTCTTGCCTAATGCCAAGGTGCACTGGCGCTGTATTTTTCCCGGGGCGGTGCTAGGGACTGCGGGTTGGCTGTTAATCACCCAAGGTTTTTCGATTTACGTTTACTACTTTGCCCAAAGGGTCTTATCCTATGGGGCTTTAGGAACCTTTATCGTCTTATTATTTTGGCTCAACTATTCGGGCTGGACAATCCTATTAGGAGCGGTTGTTAATGCCAGTTTGGAATACTGCCTGTACGGCAAGGTTACTCCACGCCAGCCAACCTTTAGAAGAATTTTAGATAACGTTATTCCTAAAAAAGACAACAGCTAGTGTTGTCTTTTTTTATTTGGCTAACTCAGCCAGGACTTTGTCAATTTCATCCAGGTTAAAGCCCTTGCGATAGAGGGCCTGCTTGGTCTTTAGTTGGCGGGTTTTAAGGTCAAAGCGTTGGTAACGGCGCCAAGCTTTTTTGGCTTGGGTGGTTAAGGCTACTAGTTCTTGGTTAGGGTCAACTTGTAAGTCGAGCTGTTCAAGGGCTGAGTTGGCAACACTAGCGCTAAACCCCTTGGTCATGATGCCAGTGATAATTTTATTTTGCCGGATTTTTAGGGGACTTGCTTGGTGTCTTTTAGCCAGCTTTTGGCCTAGTTTTTTTGCGTTGGCAACCTGGGCTTCCAGCGGAAATTCAAGCAAGGCCCGGTCGATTAGGTTTTCGCCAATGCCTTTTTGGCGGAGTTTTTGGCGGATAACCGTTGGCCCCTTGTCGGAAAGGTTAGCCTGGGTGCGGACGAAACTATTGGCATAGACCTGGTCGTCTAATAGCCGTAAGTCGAGCAGCTTGGTGAGTACTTCTTTGATGGTAGCTTCATCGACCCCTAATTCTTTAAGGTGGTCGCTAAGCTCCTTTTGGGTCCGGAGTTGGTGACTGAGCTAGTCTAACGCCTTGTTATAAGCTTTGGCTTGTAAGTCAGCACTGGTAATTTGGCTGAGCAGTTGTTTATCGATTTCCATCCCCTTAGCCAGTTGATACTTGATGAGGACGGACTCGGCCACGGGAAAAGCGTAGGTTCCATCGAGGTAGATATTGTAACGGCCCGCCTTTTTTTGAGCTTGAATTAAAGTAATCTTAGGCAAAATAAAACCTCCGTTCGTCTTTTGCTCTTATTATAAAAGGCTAAGCCCTTAATGTGCAAGGAAAATTAGTCCATGCTATAATTTTGGTAGAATTTTTGATGAGAGGAATTTTTACTTTGGAGAAAAAACAAGTTGTAGTGAAAACGGGCCAAAAGATAGTGTTAACCATTAAACGCCTCGGAATTAATGGGGAAGGTATTGGCTATTATAAGCGCAAGATTACCTTCGTTAAGGGGGCCCTACCAAGAGAAGTAATCGTTGCTAAGGTCACCAAGGTCCACCCTAAATATTTAGAGGCTAGCTTGGTTAAAATCGAAAAGCCAAGTCAAGACCGGGTAGAACCGGTGGATAAGTACGATGTCGGCGGGATTGAATTAGAACATTTGGCTTACCCGGCGCAATTAGCCTTTAAAGAAGATGTGATTAGGCAGGCCCTAGAAAAATTCAAGCCTAAGGGTTATCAAGACTATGAATTACGACCAACCTTAGGGATGGATTACCCTTATGCTTATAGAAATAAGGCGGCCTTTCAGGTTAGAAAAACCAAGTCAGGCCAGGTAATCGCCGGCCTCTATCAGGAGGGCAGCCACCGCTTAGTCGATTTGCCGACCTTTAGTAGCCAGATGCCGTTAACGATGAAAATCATGCGGACCCTGGTAGATTTACTAGCCAAATGGCAAGTACCTCTTTACCAAGAACGCCAACACACCGGAATTTTAAAGACAATTATTGTGCGCGAGTCCGTGGCTAAGCAGAACGCCCAGGTGGTGTTAGTTACACGGACAAGTAAGTTTCCGCAGTTAAATAACCTGGTGGCAGACATTAAGAGTCAACTGCCCGAGGTGGTGTCCATCATGCAAAATATCAACCCGCAAAAAACCTCCTTGTTGTGGGGCGAACAAACGCTAAAGATTTACGGCCAAGACTATTTAGAAGAGCGGTTAGGTGAAGTGGAATTTAGGCTGTCTGCCCGGGCCTTCTTCCAGTTAAATCCGAGCCAAACCAAGGTCTTGTACGATCAAGTGAAACAGGCTTTGGACTTACAAGCTGACGAAAGCTTAATTGACGCCTACTGTGGGGTTGGGACGATTGGCTTGTATGTAGCGCCGGCAGCCAAAGCGGTTTACGGGGTGGATATTATCCCCGAGGCCATCGAAGACGCCCGCCAAAACGCAGCCTTATCTAACCGGTCAAACGTAAACTACGAGGTTGGGGCAGCTGAAAAGGTTATCCCAGCCTGGGTTAAACAGGGGGTTAAACCGGACGCGCTAGTGGTCGATCCACCACGGACAGGACTAGATGCCCAGTTGATAAAAACTATTTTGCAAGTTAAACCGGCAAAATTTGTCTATGTCTCCTGTAATCCATCTACCTTAGCGCGCGACTTAGTGGCCCTAAGCAAGGTTTATCAGGTTGACTACATCCAATCGGTCGATATGTTTCCGCAGACGGCCCGGGTTGAAGCGGTTGTAAAACTAAGTAAGCGTTAATATTTGATTTACGCCAAGATTTCTTTAGGCAATTTAAAAGATGTTTGGTATAATAAAACTGATATCGGTGTAACTTACACCTGTGTTTATAGAAAGCAGGGGTTATATGCGTCATTCAAATGGACCTAGAGAAGGCGAATTTATTACCATTAAGAGTTATAAACACGACGGTAGTTTACATCGAACGTGGCGAGATACAATGGTTCTCAAAACTAGTGAAAATGCACTGATTGGCTTAAATGACCATACCTTGGTGACTGAGGCCGATGGGAGAAGATGGGTGACCCGCGAACCTGCTTTGGTTTATTTTCATAAACATTATTGGTTTAACATTGTGACGATGATTAGGGATAATGGGATTTCTTATTATTGTAATTTGGCGTCGCCCGCTTACTTAGATCGAGAAGCATTGAAATATATAGATTATGATTTAGATGTCAAAGTCTTTCCGAATGGCGAAAAGAGATTATTAGACGTTGACGAGTACGAAGAACATGGTGCTAAGTGGCACTATTCTACTAAAACGGATAAAATTTTGAAGCATAACGTTCGGACGCTAGTGGACTGGATCGACCACGGGAAAGGGCCGTTCTCAAAAGAATATGTTGAGATTTGGTACAACCGCTACTTAGAATTGTCGCGTCGACAGTAATGCCGGTTTATAACAAGATGACTCGTAATAATGGTAATTAGTTGTTGGTAATTATTGTTATTACGAGTTTTTTATTAGCAGAAGGGAGTAGTTAGTTTGATGTTTGACAAAAAGAAAAAAGCCCGCCTAATGTATTGGTCATTAGAATTATTATTAGTAGCGGGTTTGATTTTCATGTGTAGTCGATTAGATTTTTTATTTAAACCGATTGGGACCTTTATTTCGACCCTATTTGCGCCGATTATTATTTCAGGGTTCTTGTTTTATCTCTTGAACCCACTTGTAAATTTATTAATGAAGGTGCGCTTTAAACGGTTTAAGGTGGGACGAACGTTAGCGGTGGCGGTGGTCTTTTTGCTATTGATTGCCCTAATCGTGCTCTTATCTGCGTCGGTAATGCCTAAAATTATCGGCCAGTTCCAAGAGTTGATTGCTAAAGTCCCAGCCTATATTAAGGAAGCGCAGAAGCTAATTTTAAGTCTTAATCAACAAGAAAATTTACCAACTTGGTTAAAGAATTTAGACCTGGATAGTTATATGAAGCAGTTAGAAGGTTCGCTGTCAGAAATGATTAAGAAGTTTGCCTTCTCATTAACCAGTGGCATCGGCTCTGTCATCGGAGCGGTGGCCAACGTAGCGGTGACCTTAGTGACCGTGCCGTTTATCGTCTTTTACATGTTAAAGGATGGGCCTAAATTACTGCCAAATATCAAGAAGGTCTTTAGCCCTAGACATGCTGACGCAATCGAAAACTTACTGGGACAAATGAGTGCGACAATTGCTAAGTATATTTCTGGGCAAGCAATCGAATGTTTAGCCGTTGGAACGATGAGCGTGATTGGTTATGGGTTAATCGGCCTGCCTTACGCCTTAATTATCGGGATATTTGCGGGGATAACTAATATTATTCCTTACCTGGGTCCATATATTGGCTTAATTCCGGCTTTATTTATTGCCAGCACCCATTCACTTAAGTTATTAATCCTAGTGGTGATTGTTTGTGTGGTGGTCCAACAGATTGATGGTAACTTAGTTTATCCAAACGTAATTGGCAAGTCGCTAGAAATTCATCCCCTAACAATTATTTTGCTACTGTTAGTGGCTGGTAATTTGGCCGGCTTGTTAGGAATGATTTTAGGGGTGCCGGTTTATGCGGTGGCTAAGGTCATTATTAAGTATTTTTATGACATTTACCGCTTACGGACAAGCGAAGACGCTAAGTCTCAAAACATGGATTAATTCAATATGTTATAATAGGCAAGAAATAAAATATCTTTAAAATAGTAGGTGTAGTAAAATGACAGAAAAAATTGCGGTTTTAGGAGCAGGTTCATGGGGTAGTGTCCTCGCTAAGGTTTTGGTAGAAAATGGACATGAAGTGGCTCTTTGGTCTAACTCCCAAGCTCAAGTTGATGAGTTAAACCAACAGCACACCAACACTAAGTATTTACCTGATTTAATTTATCCAGAAGCTTTAAAGGCAACCACTGACTTAAAGGCAGCGGTTAAGGATGCCGGTACGGTTTTATTTGTAGTGCCAACTAAGGTTATTCGCTTGGTGGCCCAACAATTAATCGAAGTTTTAGAAGAATTGGGCACTAAGCCTTTGATTGTACACGCAAGTAAGGGTTTGGAATTAGGTAGTCACAAACGGATTTCAGAAGTGATTGCCGAAGAAATTCCTACTAAGTATCGCAGTGGGATGGTAGTCTTATCAGGCCCAAGTCACGCTGAAGAAGTAGCTCGCCAAGATATTACCTTAATTACCGCGGCCAGTGAAGATTTAGCCAATGCTAAGAAGGTACAAGCCTTATTTATGAATGATTACCTCAGAATTTATACCAACAGTGACGTGGTGGGGGTTGAAACTGGGGCGGCCTTTAAAAACGTAATCGCAATCGGAGCCGGAGCTTTACACGGTTTAGGTTATGGTGATGATGCCAAGGCAGCCTTAATGACCCGGGGCTTAGCAGAAATCAGTCGCCTGGGGGTAAGTTTTGGCGCCGATCCTTTGACCTTTATCGGTTTATCTGGTGTAGGTGATTTGATTGTAACTTGTACCAGTGTCCACTCACGCAACTGGCGTGCCGGTGATCAGTTAGGCCAAGGCAAGTCCTTAGAAGATGTAATTGCTAACATGGGGATGGTTATCGAAGGAATTAATACCTGCAAGGCTGCCTACGAGTTAGCACAACAAAAGGGAATTGAGATGCCAATCACCCAAGCAATCTACAATGTTTTATATAAACAAGCTGACATTAAGTCAGAAATTGCTAACCTCATGCAACGTGAAGGCAAAACCGAATAGGTGGTGTCTAAGTGAAGAAGGTATTAACTTATGGAACCTTTGACCTCCTACATCGGGGCCACGTACGCTTATTGAAGCGGGCGGCTGCCTTAGGTGATTACTTAATCGTTGGGTTGTCTACTGATGAGTTCAATGCCATCAAGGGAAAAAAGGCCTATACGAGTTATGCAGATCGTAAGTACATCTTAGAGGCAATTCGCTATGTTGATGAGGTTATTCCCGAACGTGACTGGGAACAAAAGGTAAAAGATGTTCAGGCAAATCAGGTTGATATTTTTGTGATGGGTGATGACTGGCAGGGAAAATTTGATTTTCTGAAGGATTACTGTCAGGTGGTTTACCTACCACGTACCCAAGGAATTTCGACTACTAAGATAAAAGAAGACTTAGAGAAAAAAGGTCGTGGATAAGACTATTAGCGGGACAAAGGGGATTTTATGATTAAAGTTAAAGAAATAACTGCAACGCTCATCCCAATTATAATAGGTGGTCTGATTGCCTTGGTAATCAAGACGTTTCTAGTAACGGCAATTAGTGTGGATGGCAGTTCGATGGCCCCTAATTTATATGCCAATGAAACGGTGGTCTTGTTGCGTCATGCGCGGGTTAAAAGAAATCAGATTGTGGTTTTTAAAGCCGCTGGGGTAGATAAAAATAACCACTACCTAAAGCCCAATACGCTGTATATCAAGCGGGTAATTGGGATGCCGGGTGACCGTATTAGGTACAGTAAGCAGGGTAACCTTTATATTAACGGCAAGTATCAGGCCCAAAGCTACATCAGCCCCTTAC
>SAMEA104315421__coassemble_1569_pt1 | contig 10852 bp, 12 predicted proteins | sample SAMEA104315421__metabat2_low_PE_055 | metagenome-assembled genome bin SAMEA104315421 (sample SAMEA104315421) | gut metagenome | biome: Monkey gut; feature: monkey-associated habitat; material: faeces | place: China | collected 2013
TTCTTTCTGATAATGTAGAAGAAGCTACACGCTTTTCTATGTTATTCTACATTTTATATAGCAGAACAAAATGAATAACAACTTACCTGAAATTGCTTCACCAACAAGAACGCGGGCAATTATGGAAACCTACGGCTTGACCTTTAAGAAAAGTCTAGGCCAAAATTTTTTAACGGATATTAATGTGTTAAAGAAAATTGTGGCTGCAGCTGAGGTTAGTGAAGCTGACGATGTAATTGAAATTGGTCCTGGAATTGGGGCGTTAACAGAACAGTTAGCCAAGGCGGCCCACCAAGTCTTAGCCTTGGAGATTGATGACCGGCTACTACCAGTTTTAAAAGAAACATTGGCTCCTTATCCTAATGTTGAGGTTATTCACCAAGATATTTTGAAAGCTAATTTAAAGGAGTTAATCGCTGAGCACTTTGATGGCCAGCACCGGCTAAAAATTGTTGCTAACCTGCCATACTACATCACCACCCCAATTATTATGCACTTACTAGCAACTGAACTTGCCTTTGACCAAATCGTGGTGATGATGCAAAAAGAAGTTGCTAACCGCTTAGCGGCTCAACCAGGTTCTAAGGATTATGGTTCACTCTCGATAGGAGTTCAATACGAGATGGATTGTCATGTTGCTTTTATTGTCCCCAAGACGGTATTTGTTCCCCAACCTAAGGTTGATTCGGCCATCATTTCTTTAACTAAAAAGAAGGCCAAGGAGTATCAACCTAAAGACGAACGCTTCTTCCACCAGTTAGTTCGGGGGGCATTTATGCATAGACGCAAGAGTCTGTGGAATAATTTACAGGGCTTGTACGGCAAGCAAGCTGAGGTCAAAGAAAAGCTAAGTCAGGCGTTGGCGCAGGCAGAAATTGAGCCGAGCGTACGGGCAGAACGCCTAACCATCGCAGATTTTGTCCGGTTAGCAGATTGTTTATTAGCTACTGGGGTAAAAGTTAAATAATTTAAATAATAAAGTAAAGCGCACCGACTATCCGTGGCCGGTGCGCTTTACTTTGAGTTAAGGTCTGCTTGTTCAAGCTCTAGTAATTGTTGTTTGAATGCCTTCCCTGCGCGAAAATCTCCTAAGCTACCGTCGGCGCGGATAATACGGTGACAGGGGACAATTATTAACAGAGGATTTTTGGCAACCGCAGATGCTACTGCACGACTGGCATTGGGCTGGGCAAGTCGTGTAGCTAATTCTTGGTAGCTAAGGGTTTGCCCATAAGGAATCTGAGTTAATTGTTGCCAAACAGTCTGTTGAAAGGCGGTCCCAACTGTAAAATCTAAGGGAACATTAAAATTTTGCGTTGCTTTTTTAAAATATGCGTCCAACTGTGCTTGAGCTGCCAGTAAAATCGAATTAGAAGTAGTAGGGGTTAGTGTAGCCCGCGGGTAAAAAGAAACTAATTCTTGAAAAATACCGTCGGGGCTGCCTACAAAACATAACCCAGTGGAGCTGGCGGCTAAGTAGTAGCTATGGTCAGCGATTGTAACACAGGTATAATCCATTACGATCCCTCTTTCTTACTAGTGGCACTTAAAGGACGTACTAAGTAAACTTCATCACAAAAACCACGCAGACTGTTGTAAATATGTTGGGCACGTGAATACTTTTGGGTAATTCCAAAAACGGTTGGGCCACTTCCGCTCATTTGGGCGGCATCCGCACCGAATTTGAGCATTTTAGTTTTGATTCTAAGGATATCTGGATGTTTTTTGGAAGTGATTGGTTCTAAAACGTTCCCCATTTTAGCGGTAATTTGAGCGTAATCTTGTTCTTTTAGTGCGGAAACAAGGCCGGTGACGTCAAGATGAGCTAAGTTTGAATAGTCAATCTGTTTTAAAATCGTAGGTGTTGAGACGCTGGCTTTGGGTTTAGCAACAATAATCCAAAGGGAAGGGAAATCGCCGAGGGGGTTAATTAACTCACCTTTGCCAGTAACTAAAGCAGGTTCGCTGTAGACACAAAAAGGGACATCCGAGTCAATTTCTAGACCGATTTGGGCCAGTTTAGCCTTAGATAGATTCAGGTTCCAAGCCTGATTTAAAGCGCGTAAAACTGCAGCGGCATCACTTGACCCCCCACCCATGCCAGCTGCAACTGGAATGTTTTTCTTGATAATGATTTCAACTCCTTGGTCAACCTGGTAGTCTTGTTGGAGTTTTAAAGCCGCTTGGTAAGCTAGATTTCTCCGGTCACAGGGAAGAAAGCCACTATCTGTTAAAACCGTGATTTGTTTGGATGTGGGGATTGTCCTGACTTGGACATAGTCAGCTAAATCAATTGCAATCATCACCATTTGCCATTCGTGGTTGCCGTCGGCATGGCGAAAAGGTGTATCGAGGCTGAAATTTAATTTAGCTGGAGCTTTTTCGAGAATCTCCATAACCTCACCTTTTTTTCTAAATTTATGTTAGTCCTATTATACTAATTTGCAAGCGGGGGCGCAAACGTAGAGCAAACAAAAAGAACCAAGCGCAAGGCTTAGTTCTTATGAAGGTTAGTTGTTTTCCAGCAAGCTTTGGAAGCCGCTTAGGCTGAGGTTAGGTTCAACCCTAACCCGACTTAAACCATAAAGGCCTCCTTCGTTATTGGCTAATCCAGGAATGGTGGTGGTAGCAAGCTTATAGCCGGCACGTTTCGTAGCTGCCAGGGTGTCGGCATTATGTTTACCGGCAGGGTAGCAAGCATAGATGGTATTTTGGTGAAGATTTTTGTTTAACCAAGTCCGTGATTGCTTCAGTTCATCGTACTGAGCGCTAGGTGAAAGTGCAGCCAAATCGGAGTGGCTAACTGTATGACTTCCGAACGAAACCAAGCCACTAGCCTGCATTTCCTTAATCTGGTCCATGGTTAATTTGTTAGCTTGACCGTTTTTAATTTGGTCGGTAATTAAATTAATCGTGGCCTTTAGGTGATATTTCTTTAAAGCCGGAAAGGCACTTGTGTAGTTGTCGCGGTAACCGTCGTCTAAGGTAATCCAGACAATCTTTTTAGCGGGCACTTCGTTTTTAGATAAGACCCGGTAGGCTTCCTTGTCGCTTAAAGTGTAGTAATGATGATCTTTAAGCCACTTCATTTCTTGGTCAAATTCATCGGCAGGAACTCGTAAGGTATTACCATTAGATTCGGAAATACTGTGGTACATTAGAATTGGAAAAGAAACCCGCTTAGCTTCTTTAACCCAGGTAACCTTTGCTTTTTTAGAGCTAGTCTTAGCTTGTTTGTTAGTTTTGTTAGCCTTTTGACTAGCTTTCTTTTCCATCGCGGTGATTTTAGCTACCTGTTTTTGATGTTGGTTGTCGGCATACTTCTTGCAGGCAAACCCAATCCCCGTAACTAGGACCAAAGCAACTAAGGTCCAAAGAATAATTTTTCCTTTTGACATAAAAAAACTCCCTTTATTAGTAGGTTAACTCCTATTCTAGCATAGTGGTTAGTGCTGCAAACTAAATTTGTTAAAAACAAAATTAAAAATAACTGAGAAAAATGCTTGACTAATTAAAAAAGATAGCTTATATTATAATCGTTCAAGTAGAGGAGTGGTTTAAATGTTAAAGAAAGCGACTTTACAATTGAATAATTATTACTACTTCTATTTCTTTAGGAAGGGTTTGTAGCCGACTATGCACGGGTGCAAACCAGCTCAGCCAAGTTTGTACCTGTGAGAAATAGAAGCACTTTTGATATGTTCGACTCACAGGAGAAATGATAATCTGTGGGTCTAGTCCAAACCATTAATACTAGTAACTAAACCTGAGGATTATCATCACTGATAGTACTCAGGTTTTTAATTTAAATGGAGGATGTAGAGATGACAATTAGCAAGAAAGATTTCACCTTAAATATTTTGAATGGAATTAGTCTAGGGGTGGTGGTGACCTTAGTACCCGCTGCACTAACCGGGCAGCTGATGAAGGCTTTATTAGGCGTGTTTCCACTGGGAGCGGCAGTTATTTCGATGACTAACTTTACGATGTCCTTATTGGCCGCTGTGTCAGGTTTTTGTGTCGGGCATTTATTTAAGTTTAATATGATTCAAACCAGTGCCGTAGCTGCCGCAGCAATGATTGGAGCGGGGGTTATTAAACAAACGACCCAGGGCTTTGTTTTAAGTGGGACAGGTGACGTAATTAACACGGCTTTGACGATTACGGTGGCCGTATTGGTTGCTCAGTTTATCGGCAATAAATTTAAGAATTACACGGTGTTGCTATTGCCCTTGTTAGTAATTGTGATTGCAGGTGGAATTGGGTTGACGACTTTACCTTTCATTAAGATGGTAACAACTTTCATCGGAATGGTGATTAAAAACCTAGTTACTTTACAACCAATTTTGATGGGAGCTTTGATGGGAATGGTCTTTGCTGTTTTAATTGTTTCGCCTATTTCATCAGTGGGGATTGCAACTGCCGTTGGTTTGAGTGGAATTGCAGCCGGAAGTGCTAACTTAGGGATTGTAGCCGGAAGTTTTACGCTAGCAATTATGGGAAGTTCGGTTAACTCCTTAGGGACGACCTTAGCTCACTTTGTGGGGACGCCTAAGATTCAAATGGCTAATATGTTAGAAAAACCCTTCTTGTTTATCCCGGTTATGATTAATGCAGCCGTTTTGGGGGCGATTGGCGCAATTTTCAATATTCAAGGAACGGCAATGAGCGCCGGCTTTGGCTTTAGTGGTTTGATTGGGCCGATGGCTGCCCTAGGGGCAATGAAGGTGGATGGGGCCGCCTTAGTCTTAGTAACAATCCTTTTCTTGATTTTACCAATTTTATTAGGATTTCTTGCCAAGTATGTTTTTGTTAAAAAGACTAAGCGTATTGTTCCCAAAGACCTCCTAATTCAGATTTAAGTTAGGGTTAGGACGAGAGAAGCTGAACTAAAGGAGCTTATCCTTTTAGTTCAGCTTTTTGTTTTAAGTTAGCCTTGACTAATGAGGGGGACAATGCTAATCTAGTAAAGTTGCAGTATTGCCGAACGTTAACTCCAACAGTTAATAAGGTTAAATAATGAGGCTTAAACAGAGCCGTTTAGAAATAAAAACGAACATTTTTAATAAAATGTTTAAAAAAGCTAGGAAAACACAAAGAATTAACGTATAATAGCAAAGTAGATTAGATTATATATTTGGGGAGGACTTAGTTAGGTGAAAACCAGAAGAAGCGATCGATTAATTGATATGACCCGCTATTTGTTAGAGCGGCCACATACTTTAATTTCACTGACTTTTTTTGCGGATCGGTATGAATCCGCTAAATCGTCAATTAGTGAAGATTTATCTATTATCAAGCGGACCTTTAAGTACCGGGGCATTGGTATTTTAGAAACCATTCCTGGAGCAGCTGGTGGTGCACGTTATATTCCGTCAATCTCAGAAGAAGAAGCCCGGAAGTTTATTACCGACATGACTAAGGAACTTTCGGAAAAGGATCGACTTTTACCAGGAGGGTATGTCTACCTGTCAGATTTATTAGGTCGGCCGGACGTTTTACGGCAAGTAGGTCGGGTAATTGCCCGCCAATATATTGACAAGCAAATTGACGCCGTAATGACAGTTGCAACTAAGGGTGTGCCTATTGCACAAAGCGTTTCTAGTTACTTAAACGTTCCCTTTGTAATTGTTCGGCGTGATTCTAAGATTACGGAAGGTTCAACCGTTTCCGTTAATTATGTTTCAGGTTCTAGTGAACGAATTGAAAAGATGGAATTATCTAAGCGGAGTCTTAAGCGGGGCTCGCATGTCTTAGTCGTTGATGACTTCATGAAAGGCGGCGGGACTGTTAACGGGATGAAGAGTATGATTGAAGAATTTGAATCTAAACTCGTTGGGATTACCGTTTTTGCTGAAGGAGCTTTTGAAGGTCACCGCATGGTAGACGAGTATACCTCCTTACTTAAAGTTGATAAAGTTAATACCTTGGATAAGGCAATTCATGTTAGTCCAGGGAATTACTTAGAAAAGGTTTTTGAACAAACAGACTCAAAAGCAGATTAGTTTAAGGGATCAAAAGTCAAAGTAACGGTCTTTGGCTTTTGACCCCTTTTGCTTTGTGTTATAATCAAGCCAAGTAGACTAAATTTTTAAAGGAATGGATTATTAAGATGACAGCAAAATATGCAATTATCTTGGCTGCGGGTCAAGGTACTCGGATGAAGTCTAAACTCTACAAAGTATTACACCCAGTTTGTGGTAAACCAATGGTTGACCACGTGTTAACCCAAATTGAAAAAAACGATATCGATGAAATTGTTACAGTGGTCGGACATGGGGCTCAAAAAGTAGAAGCAACATTAGGAACTCGAACCCAATATGTTCTGCAAGCCGAACAATTAGGGACGGGGCATGCGGTTTTGCAAGCAGAAGCTTTGTTGGGCGATAAAGAGGGGATGACGATTATTGCCTGTGGTGATACCCCGCTATTTACTGCTAAAACATTCGAAGAATTGTTCGAATACCATAAGTCTAAGGGGGCCGTTGCAACTGTTCTAACCGCTACAACCGACAATCCATTTGGTTATGGACGGATTATTAGAAATGAAATTGGGATTGTTGAAAAGATTGTGGAACAAAAGGATGCCACTAAGGAAGAAGCGGCGGTAACGGAAATTAATACCGGGGTTTACTGCTTTGACAATCAAGAACTGTTTCACGCGTTACACCAAATTAAAAATGATAACGCCCAAGGTGAATACTATTTAACAGACGTTATGGAAATCTTCAAGAAGGAAGAAAAAATTGTAGCTGCTTACCGGATGAAGGATTTTTCAGAGTCAATGGGGGTTAATGACCGCTTGGCTTTGGCGAAGGCAACTGCAGTTATGCAAAAGCGGATTAACGAAACTCACATGAAAAATGGGGTAACCTTAATCGACCCAGCCACTACTTATATTGACGTTGATGTTAAGATTGGGGCCGACACTGTGATTGAACCAGGGGTACAGTTAAAGGGCCACACTGTAATTGGGAGCGATTGCCATATCGGGGCTCATTCTGAGATTAGGGATTGTGTCTTGAAGGATGGTGTCACTGTGACTGCCTCCTTCTTAGAAGAAGCCGTAATGCATACTGGCTCAAACATTGGCCCTTACTCTCATTTGCGTCCGCAAGCTGATATTGGCGAAGGAGTTCATATTGGAAACTTCGTGGAAGTTAAGAAAGCACAAATTGGTAAGAATACTAAGGTAGGCCATTTGACTTACGTCGGGGATGCTACCTTAGGAAAAGATATTAACGTCGGTTGTGGGACTGTCTTTGTCAACTATGATGGCATTAACAAACACCATACTAACGTAGGCGATTACTCCTTTATCGGGAGCGGCTCTAACATTATCGCCCCTGTCCAAATTGCTGATCATGCTTACGTTGCCGCTGGTTCAACGGTTACAGAAGATGTAGATGCGCACGATATGGCGATTGCTAGAAGCAGACAGGTTAATAAGAAGGGCTACTTTGATCATTACCCTGTTGCCCAAGCGGCTGCAGAAGCTGAAAAAGCCGAAAACAAATAAGATTTTTTTGAGAAAAACTAATGAAAGCTTGATTTTGCCGAAATAAATGAATAATATTATTAGTGGATAATACTAAAAAAACTGGAGGCTGCTATGTCTGAACAAAATGCTGGGTCCAATTTAAAGATTTTTGCTTTGAACTCAAATAAACCATTGGCTGAAAAAATTGCTGCTGCTGTTGGCTTACCATTAGGAAAAACATCCGTTGATCGTTTTAGTGATGGTGAAATTAGGATTAACATTGAAGAAAGTATTCGTGGGGATGAAATCTTCATCGTTCAATCTACCTCTGCACCGGTTAACGATAACTTGATGGAATTGTTAATCATGATTGACGCTTTGCGCCGGGCTAGTGCCGATAAGATTAACGTTGTCATTCCTTATTATGGTTATGCTCGTCAGGACCGGAAAGTACGGTCACGGGAACCAATCACTGCTAAATTAGTAGCGGATATGATTGAAAAAGCAGGGGCTGACCGGGTGATTGCCCTTGATTTACACGCTGCTCAAATTCAAGGTTTCTTTGACGTGCCGGTTGATCACTTAATGGGGGCACCACTATTAGCTGATTACTTCTTGACTAATGGTTTGGAAAAGGATGCAGTCGTAGTTTCGCCTGACCACGGTGGGGTGACACGTGCCCGTAAATTAGCTGAATTTTTGAAGGCACCAATCGCAATTATTGATAAGCGCCGCCCTAAGGCTAATGTGGCTGAAGTTATGAATATCATTGGTTCTGTTGACGGTAAACGTTGTATCTTAATCGACGATATGATTGATACCGCTGGGACAATCACTTTAGCTGCCCAAGCCCTAAAGGATGCTGGAGCAACTGAAGTTTATGTTTGTGCAACTCACCCTGTCTTTTCTGGTCCTGCAATTGAACGAATCGAAAAATCACCAATTAAGCAAATGGTGGTGACGGATTCAATTCAATTACCTGAAGAAAAGCAAATTGATAAGTTAGTACAAGTTTCCGTAGGGCCATTAATTGGGGCAGCTATCAAACGGATTCATGAAAACAAACCAGTTAGTCCTCTTTTCAAGAACCGTTTCCGTGGAATTGAAGCTGATCAAGACTAAGAATTAGATTTGCAGTGACAGTTATGAAAGCAATGGCTTTTGTAACTGTCATTTTTTATAGGGAAATTAAGGAAGGGATGGCAGATGGTGCAACTAGTAAGAATTACTGACGACAATCTAGCTGATGATATTTACAAGGAAGTAACTGCTGCTAGATTGGATTTCTTTAGTAGGGAAAAACAGTATTTGTGGGCCATTACTTATGGTGGGCAAATAATGGGGTTAGTTAGCCTTTATAATCTAAGCAGAACAAGTGCAGATTTGGGTTATTGGATAAAAAAGACAGCCCGACGCCAAGGTTACGCTAAGCAAGCCGTCGCACAAGTAGTCTTTTTAGCGGCCCACGACTTGGGGTTACAGACAATTCACGCCGTGGTTAGGAGGGATAACTTAGCTAGCATCAGTGTTATTAGGGCTAACGACTTTGAACTTAATCTTAAGATGGGGGCTTATTGTGAATACGTATTAAAGTTAGCCAGCAAAAAAGCTGGAAAGTAATTTTTCCAGCTTTTAGTGACTAGTCTGATTCAGTGACCCGTTTAACCAAGGAATAACGCTTTGCTTCCTCTTTTTCGCTATCTAGGGCAGCTTGCTCGTCAAAGATGACAAATGGTTGTCCGTCTTTTTCTTGGACGACTAGGACTGGTTTTTTTGCCTTGTGGTGATAGATTTGGGCAGCAACGTAGGCCTTGTTAAAATCAAAGTCACTTGCAATTGCTTGACCTGGGTTAAAGAAGACATTTTCACTCATGAAAATCACATCCTTTTAGTTACTACCCTTATTTTAGCACAAAGCTCTTAGCTAAAGAATTGCTTAGCAATTTGGTTGAAAGGTTTAATTGGTGCGGGACTATCTGAGTGAGGTAAAATTTGTTTTTCCATCCAAACCATGTCGTACCAGCGGTCAAATTTATAGGCGCATTTATGGAAATGGCCACACAAGTTAAAGCCACGCTTCTCGTGGAAGTTAACACTAGCTAAGGTTACGTGGGGATCATCTTTGGTACGAGGGTAGGTGATGCAGGCGTTGAGGTTAGTAATATTTTGAGCCTTGGCAATGTCCTCTAACAGCGAGTAGAAGCGACTTCCTAGGCCTTGCTTTCTCATCGTGGGAAGTAAGTAAATGGAGAGTTCGGCCGACCAATCGTAAGCATTGCGGTAGTTAAAAGCAGAAGCATAAGCGTAGCCGACAATTTTATTAGCTTGGACGGCGACAATAAAGGGATAGCGTTCTAGTGTTGTGGTAATTTTAGTTTGGAAATCCGCAATGCTAGGAACAACGGTGTCCAAGGTAATAGCAGTTTGCTCGACATAGTGTGCATAAATTTGGAGGATTTCAGCAGCATCACTACTATGCGCGATTCTAAAGGCAATCGGAGTCATGATAACTGGTCCCTTCTTTCATTAATAAATTATGATTAGAATATAACATTATTTGAAAATTTGGCAAGTAAAAACTTGCTTTGAAATCGGTTTGAGTCGTAAGATAACGGTAAACAAATTATTGGAAACGAAGGTTGTTATCGGTGGAATTCAGTCAACATACGTTAGAAAATCAAAAACTGTTAGGTTACTTTGTGTTATCAATCTTTCTAAATAGCTTAGGCAATGGGTTAACGGTAGCCATAAATTTAGGGAGCGCTTTGTGGACTGCAGCTTCTGTCAATTTAAACCATGCTTTTGAGATTTCTTTGAGCTTGATGATGTTTTTACCGGCCTTTTTGGTAATTATCGTTAATTCCTTAATCTTAGGAAAGTTAAGTCCCAAAAGAATAATTGGCAACTTGGTCTTTTTGACGCCCTTTTCTTTATTAGTCGGCTATTTTTCGGCGGGCTTAAGTCAACTGGGGATTAACCATTTAAACTTACTTGTACGTACCGGCTTAGATTGTCTAGGGGTGGTTTTGATTGCAGTAGCCATTTCCTTATACCAGCGAGTTAACTGGATGCTACATCCGGTTGACGATTTGATGCAAATCATCCGTTTTAAGTATTTTAAGGGTAACGCGACGATTGCCCAGTTAGTGGTCTTTATGCCCCCGGTAATTGCGATTATAGTGGCAGTGTTAGTGAGTCACCATATTTACGCCGTAAATGTTGGGACCATTTTCGCCTTATTATTCCAAGGAAGTTTAGTAGGGTTGGCCGATAAGTATCTCTTTCCTAGCCTCAAGCACCAAAATTTAGATAAGTAGTTTGTTCACCAGTTGTCATTAACAGGCTAACTGGTGAACCTTTTTATTTTAGGAA
>SAMEA104315421__coassemble_1582_pt1 | contig 10753 bp, 12 predicted proteins | sample SAMEA104315421__metabat2_low_PE_055 | metagenome-assembled genome bin SAMEA104315421 (sample SAMEA104315421) | gut metagenome | biome: Monkey gut; feature: monkey-associated habitat; material: faeces | place: China | collected 2013
GGAATCACTGGACCACGTCTTATTGTATGGTCCACCAGGCTTAGGGAAAACTACCTTAGCCACTATTATTGCTAACGAAATGGGGGTTAACATCAAGACTACCACCGGGCCAGCGATTGAACGGCCAGGTGATCTAGTCGCCTTGCTGAATGATTTAGATGTGGGCGACGTCTTGTTCATTGACGAAATCCACCGCCTGCCTAAAAATGTCGAGGAAATCCTTTATTCGGCCATGGAAGATTACTTTATCGATATTATCGTGGGCCAGGATGCCACTGCGCACCCGGTACATTTTCCCTTGCCGCCCTTTACCCTAATCGGGGCGACGACTAAGGCCGGGATGCTTTCTGCGCCACTGCGGGCCCGCTTTGGGATTGTCGGCCACATGAATTACTATAATGAAGCCGAATTAAGCCAGATTGTCCTTAGGTCGGCGGAGGTGTTCACGACTAATATAAATGAAGACGGGGCCCATGAGATTGCCCGCCGGTCACGAGGAACGCCGCGGATTGCCAACCGCCTCTTAAAACGGGTGCGCGACTTTGCCCAGGTGGCGGCTAAGGCGGAAATCGATAAGGAAATTGTTGATTACGCCCTCAACCTCCTGCGGGTTGATAGTAAAGGCCTAGACGAAACCGACCGCAAGCTCCTGACAACCATGATTAACCTCTATCACGGTGGCCCGGTTGGTTTGAATACAATTGCGGCTAACATCGGGGAAGAAACGGATACGATTGCCGACATGGTAGAGCCTTATCTCTTACAGATTGGCTTTTTAAAGCGGACCCCGAGAGGCCGGGTGGTAACCAAGGCGGCCTATGACCACTTAGGCCTTGAAATGACTAATGATTAACTAAATAAAAGAAGGTATTATTTTGACAAAACAAGCACATTTGACAACAGAAGACTTTGACTATGACTTACCCCAAGAATTGATTGCCCAAACCCCGCTAGAAAAACGGGACCACTCCCGGATGCTGGTTTTGGACTCAAAGACCGGGGAAATGAAGGATGATGTTTTTTATAACGTTATCGACCAGTTGAATCCAGGCGACGCCTTGGTGATGAACGATTCCCGGGTGATGCCAGCTAGAATTTATGGGGTCAAACCCGATACTGGTGGTCACGTGGAAGTCTTACTCTTAAATAACACTAAGGGCGACGAATGGGAAACCTTGGTCAAGCCGGCTAAGCGGGCCAAGGTGGGGACTAAGCTTTCCTTTGGTGACGGCAAGTTGATGGCAACCGTAACTAAGGAATTAGAACACGGGGGCCGGCTGATTGAGTTTGAATACGACGGCATCTTTTTAGAAATTTTAGATCAATTAGGGGAAATGCCACTGCCACCTTACATCAAGGAAAAGTTGGATGACCCTGAAATGTACCAAACAGTCTACTCCCGTGAAGTTGGGTCTGCCGCCGCACCAACGGCCGGCTTACACTTCACCAAGGAATTGTTAGCCAAAATTGAAGCTAAGGGGGTAAAACTAGTCTACTTGACCTTGCACGTAGGCCTGGGAACCTTTAGACCGGTTAGCGTCTCTAACGTTGAAGACCACAAGATGCACAGTGAATTTTACCGGCTAACTGAAGAGGCCGCCCAAACTTTAAACGAAGTCAGGGCAAATGGCGGCCGGATTGTCGCAGTCGGGACGACCTCAATTCGGACCCTGGAAACAATTGGTAGCAAGTTTAATGGTGAAATCAAGGCTGATAGTGGTTGGACTGATATTTTTATTTGGCCTGGCTATGAATGGAAGGTAGTTCAAGCCTTTATTACCAACTTCCACTTGCCTAAGTCAACCTTAGTCATGCTTGTGGCGGCCTTTACGGGCAGAGAAACTATCCTCAACGCCTACAAGCATGCGGTGGCAGAAAAGTACCGCTTCTTTAGCTTCGGTGACGCGATGTTTATTAAGTAGAAAGGAATTTTTATGACGAAACCAGCAGTTACTTACAACTTAATTAAAAAAGAAAAGCACACTGGTGCCCGCTTGGGACAAATCACGACCCCCCACGGAACCTTTGACACGCCAATGTTCATGCCGGTTGGGACCCAGGCTTCGGTTAAGGCGATGGCCCCAGAGGAACTAAAGGAAATGGGCGCCGGGGTAATTTTAGCCAACACCTACCACCTCTGGTTGCGGCCCGGGGAAGATTTGGTTGAAGAAGCCGGCGGCTTGCACCAGTTTATGAACTGGGACCAAGGGATTTTGACGGATTCCGGGGGCTTTCAAGTCTTTTCCTTAGCAGAGTTGCGCAACATTACTGAAGAGGGGGTCCACTTTAAAAACCACCTCAACGGTCAAAAGCTCTTCTTGTCTCCAGAAAAGGCGATTGCGATTGAAAATGCCCTCGGAGCCGACATCATGATGAGTTTTGACGAGTGCCCACCTTTCTTTGAAAGTTATGACTACATTAAAAAGTCGATTGAAAGAACGAGCCGCTGGGCCGAACGGGGACTTCGGGCCCATAAAAATCCAGAAACTCAAGCCCTCTTTGGAATTGTTCAAGGGGGAGGACACAAGGCCTTGCGGGAACAAAGCGCCCGGGACCTGATTTCCTTAGACTTCCCAGGTTATTCAATCGGGGGCTTGTCGGTGGGTGAATCCAAGGCGGAAATGAACCACGTCTTAGACTTTACCACCCCACTTCTGCCGGAAAACAAGCCTCGTTACCTAATGGGGGTCGGCTCACCGGATGCCTTAATTGATGGGGTAATCCGTGGGGTGGATATGTTTGACTGCGTATTGCCAACTCGGATTGCTAGAAACGGGACTTGCATGACCTCTAAGGGCCGCTTGGTGGTTAAAAATGCTAAGTACGCCCGGGACTTTAGGCCACTAGATGAAAAGTGTAATTGTTATGCCTGCAGAAACTACACGCGCGCCTACATCCGCCATCTGCTAAAGACGGATGAAATCTTTGGTTTGCGTTTGACTAGTTACCATAACCTTTACTTCCTCTTAGATTTAATGCGTAAGATTCGGGCGGCTATCAAGGAAGACCGGCTCTTAGATTTCCGGGCAGAATTCTTTGAAGAATACGGCCTTAACAAGGAAAACCGGAAAAATTTCTAAGCTTTAATTAAAGTTCCTAGTAATCACTTAGTTTTTTTGTTAAAGTATTAATTAGATTATATTAAGGAGTGACCGAAATGGTTTTAGGAGCAGGAATGGCTGGCTCATATTCAACAATTTTAATGTTTGTGGTCTTTATCGCTTTGATGTATTTCATGATGATTCGTCCACAAAAGAAACAACAAGAAAAGCGTCAAGAAATGATGAATGGTCTAAAGAAGGGTGACGAAGTTGTAACCATCGGTGGATTACACGGGGTAATTGACGAAGTTAACCAAGCAGACAAGACCGTAACCCTTGATTGTGACGGGGTTTATTTAGTCTTTAACCTAGCCGCAGTCGGCCGGGTAGTTCCAGCTAAGAGCACTGCTGCTAAGGAAGAAACAGTAGTTGCAACGGACACTGAAAAAACAGACGAACCAAAGGAAGATAAGTAAGGGGTGCGCCTCTTATTTTTGAGGTGAGGGCCAACGAGCACTCACCTTTTTTTATGAGGTAATTTATGGAACAAGACTTAATCAAAAGAGTGCAAGCCATTACTAATGGTGGAGAGCTTTACTACGATTATAATGAGGAGATTGATTTAGCCCGGGACTATTCTTTTAAGATTTGTCGCCAGTACAACGACTTAGTCCAACATCAAAATGAGTACCACTACGAACTACTAGCCGGCTTGTTTGCCCATCTAGGGAAAAATGTCAGGATTGAGGCAAACTTTTTGACCGAATTTGGTTTTAATTTGTCCGTTGGCGATAACGTCACCATTTTGCAAGACGTTTCTTTAATTGACTGCACTTTTGTGACGATTGGCAATAACGTCGTAATCGGCCCCCACTGTGGGATTTATACGGCTAACCACGCCGAAGACCCCAAGTTACGGGCCAATCACTACTGTTATGAACGGCCGATTGTTATTGAAGATGACGTCGTAATCGGTGGCGGGTCCGTTATTGCCCCGGCAGTTAAAATTGGAGCCGGTAGCATCGTGCAAGCAGGGAGCGTGGTGGTTAAGGATTTGCCCGCTAATAGCTTTTGTTTAGGCGATCCTTGTCAAGCAATCAGAAAGTTGAGGGTAGATTAATGACGGAAAGATGGCGCAAGTTCTTAGTGATGGGGGCGAGCTTATTTATTTTGCTTGCCGGCGGTTTTTTAGTGGTGCGGCAAGGCATCTGGCACGCTAATGCTAAAAAGTACCGCCAATCCCAGGTCCCGACCTTGTATCTGCATGGTTACGGGAGTAGTTATAAGGCGGAAGAAAGTCTGGTTAAGGCGGCCTTAAATAGTGGGGCTAGCAGTGGGGTGATTCGAGCTAACGTTAGCAAGAGTGGCAAGGTTAGCTTAAAGGGCAAATTTACGGCCAACGTCAATAACCCCTTAGTCGAGGTGAATTTTGCTGATAACAAAAACGGTAACTACCACCAAGATGGGGCCTACCTAAAGGCGGTGGTAGAAAAATTACAGGCCCGCTATCAAATTAAGCAGTTTAACGTGGTAGCCCACTCAATGGGCAACATGGCGGTTGCCTATTACCTCTTAGACAATAGCCAAGATAAAAAACTACCATGCCTAAATAAGCAGGTGAGTCTAGCCGGCCACTACAACGGCATCTTAAATTATGATGCCCCTAAGGATGCTAGCTTAAGAAAAGACGGGGCACCTAAAGTGCAAACCAATAGTTACCAAGCATTGTTGCCCCTCAAAAAGCGCTACCCGAAGCAAGTAGCCGTCTTAAATATTTATGGTGACCTAAATGACGGGAGTCACTCTGATGGCCGGGTGGCTAATGCTTCTTCTAGGTCCTTGGCCTACCTGGTAGCCGACCGAGCTGCTAGTTACCAGGAGCTAGTAATTAAGGGCAAGGGGGGGCAACACAGTCGGTTGCATGAAAATCGGCGGGTGGCCCAGCAAATAGTCAACTTTTTATTTTTAAAAAGTTAACCTAATTAGATTAAAAAATAATAAGAATTTTGCTAATCAAAGTAAATTGCAAAAGCATTCACAAATTGTGGGTGCTTTTTTATTAGTTTAAATTGATTTTTAAATAAAAATAATCCCAAGAAATCAAAAGATTTAAATCTTGACCTAACCTTGGCTAAATCCCAAAAACGAACGATTTTTAAAAATAGTTTGATTAATAGACTAAATTTTTAGAAGTAATAAATAACAGGGGCTTGCTAAAATAGGAAATGTTGACATCTTTTTTAGAATGTAATATTATTTGCCTATCGAATATTTTGATGTTCGAAATAAATTTGAATAAGTGAGGTGACAAGTGTGAGAGTAATGGATGCACAAGAAATCATGGACTTGATCCCTAACCGCTACCCAATTTGTTACATTGATTACGTGGATGAGATTAAGCCAGGCGAGAGTATTGTCGCAACAAAAAACGTGACGATTAACGAAAGTTATTTTGAAGGTCACTTTCCAGGTAATCCGGTCATGCCCGGGGTCTTAATCATCGAAACTTTGGCGCAAGCAGCGTCGATTTTGATTTTGAAGTCACCCGAATTTTTAGGGAAGACGGCCTACCTAGGATCGGTTAAGAATGCGAAATTCCGGCAAATGGTCCGGCCCGGTGATGTTTTGAAGCTTGAAATTAAAATGGTCAAGAAACGGGCTAACATGGGCATCGTCGAAACCGCAGCACTTGTTGATGGTAAGAAAGCTTGTACGGCGGAATTGATGTTTATAGTCGAGGAGCGCACCGAAAAAATTTAGGACGAAAGACTTATTTCTTGTTATAATTTTGATGTTCAAACTATTCGGTTAACTAGGATAAGGCGGTAGATAGAATGGATGAAAGAGATAAAGCTATCAATGACTCACTAGTAAGAATATATAGTGGCATCATGTGGATTGAAGAAAACGAATTACGCAAGAGTAAGTTTAACGACTTAACCATGCGGGAAATGCACGCAATTCATGCTATTTCGATGTATGACCATAAGTCAGCGTCTGAAGTGGCCAAGGAATTGCACCTAACTCCAGGGACCTTGACTGCGATGGTTGATCGTCTCGTGCGGAAGGGATATGTTAAGCGCCTAAGGTCTGAGGATGATCGGCGGGTGATTAGGTTGGGGTTAACTAAGAAGGGCCGGGTTATCTACCGGGCTCACGAGGCATTCCATAATATGATGGTGAGAAGTTTCCTAAAAGATCTAGATGCTACAGAGATTAAGACGATTGAAAAAGCTCTGTGGAATTTAGAACAGTTCTTACGTGAACATTCTTAATTTCGAGGAGATATGGAAGTTTGGAAAAGGTTAAAATAATACAAACCGCCCACTATGTCCCCGACTTGGTTGTTAGTAATGATGATTTAAGTCAAATCATGACAACTTCCGATGAGTGGATTAGTAAGCGGACCGGGATTAAGCGCCGGCACGTGAGTCTTGGCGAAAACACCTCGGACTTATGTACTAAGGTTGCGAGCGATTTGCTGGCTCAAAGCGGCTGGCAGGCTAGTCGATTAGACTTAATCATTGTAGCGACCATGTCACCGGATGCTTATACCCCTGCGACCGCTGCAATTGTTCAAGGCAATATTGAAGCAACAAATGCCTTTGCCTTTGACTTAGCCGCCGCCTGTTCAGGTTTTGCCTACGCCTTTGAAGTCGCCAGCCAGTTTATCACAACTGGCCGGGCTAAAAAGGTGATGGTCCTTGGAGGAGAAGTCTTATCCAAGGTGGTTGACTGGCAAGACCGGACGACGGCCGTCTTGTTCGGGGACGGGGCCGCCGGAGTCTTGCTAACTGAAAGTGACGCCCAAGCGGCCATCCTCGCTTCGGACCTACAAACCTTTGGGAGCGAGGCTGCTAAGCTAAGCGCGGGCTTAAATCAGCCGCTAACAAGCTTTGGTGACTTTAAACCTAAGCAAATTTCGGCCTTTGCGATGGACGGACATGCAGTTTATAACTTTGCTACCAGGGAGGTGCCAGCTTCTTTGAAGCGGGCTTGCGACCAAGCGGACCTTGAGCTGGCAGAAATTGACCACTTTATTTTGCACCAGGCTAACGAGCGCATCATCAAGGCAATTGCCAAGCGCTTGAAACTGCCCCTCAGCAAGTTTGCGGTCAATATCAGCGAGTATGGCAACACCTCTGCGGCAAGCGAACCAATCTTGTTAGATGAATTAGTGAAACAAAACAAAGTAAAACGCGGCCAAATTATTGCCCTAAGTGGTTTTGGGGGCGGGTTGACCGTGGGAACACAAATTATTAGATACTAAACTTAAGTGAATTTAAAGGAGCAAATTAATTATGACTGAAGCAGAAATTTTTGACAAAGTAAAAGAAATCGTAGTAGATCAATTAGATGTAGACGAAGCAGATGTAACCTTAGCTGCCGACATCAAAGAAGATTTAGACGCTGACTCATTAGATGTTTTTGAAATCATGAACGAATTAGAAGATGACCTTGATATCAAGCTTGAAGCAGACGAAAACGTTAAGACCATCCAAGACGTGGTTAACTACGTTAAAAAAGAAGTCGACGCAAAATAAGTTAGGGTGTGACCTTGAATGGAAAAATTAGTCTTATTATTTTCTGGACAGGGTGCGCAGTATAGTGAAATGGGACTGGACTTGTATCAAACCGATTCCTTGTTTAAGGAAAAAATTGACCAAGCCAGTCAAGCCAGTGGCTTAGACCTTGTCGAAATCTTGGCAAATAAAGCCGGCCAACTAGAAAAAACGGCCTACGTCCAACCAGCCTTAGTGGCGGTCAGTTTGGGAATCTACGCTATGTTAGCCCGTGATTTTGACTTAGACATTAGGGAAATGGTTGGCTTATCTTTGGGTGAATACGGGGCCTTAATGGCTAGTGGTGCCTTGGATTTTGAAGCCGGTATGGCGCTGTTAAAAGATCGGGGTGCTTACATGCAAGCCGATGCGGATGCTAACGAAAGTATGCTAGCAGCCGTTTTAGGCCCCGATGTTGCCCAGGTAGAGGCAGTCTGCCAAGCAATAAGCACGGCAGATAATCCGGTTGGAATCGCCAATTACAACTCGCCTAAGCAAGTCGTAATCGGAGGCAGTCCTCAGGCGGTTTTAAAGGCAAGTGAAGAATTAACAACAGCTGGTGCGGCCAAGAAAGTAGTGCCGTTGAAGGTAAGCGGGGCGTTTCATACCCCGCTTTTTAAAAATAGTAGCCACAAACTAGCCGCACGTCTAGAGGCGGTTAAGTTTAAAGAACCAGCGGTAACGGTGGTAAGTAACACCTTAGGCCAACCATTCACAAAAGCTAACCTAGCAGAAACTTTAAGTAAGCAGGTGTGCCTACCAACTCACTTTGCAGATTGTGTCAAGTATTTATTAGCAACTAAGGAAGTTTCCGGGGTCCTAGAAATTGGCCCGGGAGAAACCTTAAGTAAATTTGTTAAGCAAATTGACCGAAAGCTTGCCCGCTATCATATTGAAGATTTAGCGACTTACCAAGCTTTCGGGGAAAAACTAAGAGGTAATTAAAGTGGATTTAAAAGAAAAAGTCGTATTTATCTCCGGTTCTTCAAGGGGGATTGGTCAAGCGATTGCGCAAGCCTTTGCAAAAGCCGGTAGTAATGTGATTTTGAATGCGAGAACAGCAGTTAAGCCAGAACTAGTTGCCCAGATTGAAAGCTACGGGGTGAAAGCTGCGGTGGTCTTGGGGGACATTTCCCAAGCTAGTGACGTAAAACGAATGGTTAAGGAAGCTTACGCAGCCTTTGGTCAAATTGATATTTTGGTTAATAATGCCGGTATCACCAACGATAAGCTACTAATTGGCATGAAGGAAGCCGACTTTGCCAGCGTAATTGACGTTAACTTAAAGGGAACCTTCTTGATGAGTCAAGCTTTCCTAAAGAAGATGTATAAACAAAAAGCCGGGGTCATCATTAACCTTGCCAGTGTCATCGGCTTGCATGGTAACGTTGGCCAGGCTAATTACGCCGCAAGTAAGGCAGGGGTTATCGGTTTAACCAAGAGCCTCGCTAAGGAAGGGGCTTTGCGCAATATTCGCGCTAACGCCATCGCTCCCGGCATGATTGTCAGTGACATGACGGCCGTCTTAAGTGATAAGGTCAAAGCAGATATCATGACTGAAATTCCCCTTAAACGGTTTGGTCAGGCTGATGAAGTTGCCCAAACGGCGGTCTTCTTGGCGCAAAACGATTATATTACCGGCCAGGTAATAACTGTTGATGGTGGAATGACAATCTAGGAGTGATTAAGATGACAAGAGTAGTAATTACAGGGATGGGCACAGTTAGTCCGATTGGTAATGATACCGCCAGCTTTGTAGAAAATTTAATGGCAGGTAAACTAGGAATTACTGAGATTACTAAGTTTGATGCGAGCGCAACTGGAATTAGTGTTGCCGGCGAGGTTAAGGATTTTGATCCTAAGTTACGCTTGGGTAAAAAGGCGGCTAAGCGGATGGACCTCTACTCCCAATACGCTGTCCACACTGCCCTCGAAGCCTTAGAACAAGCAGGTATTAATGAAGAAAATACCGACCCTTATGACATGGGAGTGATTATCGGTTCCGGGATTGGGGGCTTAACCACCATCCAAGAACAAGTAATCAAGATGCACGAAAAGGGCCCTAAGCGGGTTTCACCTATGTTTGTCCCTACGGCTATCGCCAACATGGCCGCCGGTAACGTTGCGATTTTTGCCAACGCTAAAAATATCTGTACAGCGGTCGTAACTGCTTGTGCCTCCGCAACCAATGCGATTGGGGAAGCCTACCGCCAAATCAAGGAAGGGCGGGCACAAGTGATGTTAACCGGGGGGGCAGAAGCCTCTGTGAATGAAATTGGGATTGCGGGTTTTGCAGCCTTAACCGCCTTATCAACGCAAACTGACCCTAAGTTGGCTTCATTACCATTTGACAAGGACCGGTCCGGATTTGTCTTGGGTGAAGGAGCTGCCACCTTAGTGCTTGAGAGTGAAGAACACGCTAAAAAGCGGGGCGCTAAGATTTTAGGAGAAGTTGTCGGCTACGGGGCAACCTGTGATGCCTACCACATCACCTCTCCAGACCCATCAGGTGAAGGGGCGGCCCGGGCAATGCAGGCTGCTATTGCTGAAGCCGGCATTAAGCCTGACCAGGTCGGTTACATTAACGCCCACGGAACTGCTACCCATGCCAACGATGAAGGCGAAGCTAAGGCGATTAACCTCGTCTTTGGCAAGGACAGCAAGGTGCTAGTCAGTTCAACCAAGTCAATGACGGGTCACCTTTTAGGGGCGGCCGGTGCAATCGAAGCGGTTGCCACTGTAGCTGCTTTACAAATGGGTAAGTTACCAGCTAATATTGGATTAGCTAACCAAGATGAAAAGTGCCAAGTTAACCTGGTAACGCAAAACGCACAAGCCGCCGAGATTGAATATGCCATCAGTAATTCATTAGGATTTGGTGGTCATAACGCGGTTGTTGCATTTAAAAAGTGGAGTGAATAGAATTGGATTTTAAAGAAATCAAGGAATTAATGGCCGAATTTAATGAGTCGCCGATGCGGGAACTAGAAATTGAAACCGATGGCTTTCATATTCATTTGAGTAAGAATGAAAATACGTTTAAGCCCCAGGTTGTAACAACTTCTTCGCTATCAGCTCCTCAAGCTGAAACGCCAAGTCCAAGTTCAAAGGTTGAGGAAGCTAGCGAGCAAGCACAGGCGGCTAGCTACA
>SAMEA104315421__coassemble_1594_pt1 | contig 10667 bp, 8 predicted proteins | sample SAMEA104315421__metabat2_low_PE_055 | metagenome-assembled genome bin SAMEA104315421 (sample SAMEA104315421) | gut metagenome | biome: Monkey gut; feature: monkey-associated habitat; material: faeces | place: China | collected 2013
TCACGCTGAGGCGCAATTGCGGTTAACTGTGCTAGTTGTCCCCCCCTAATCAGCTTCATCAAAAAGGTTTCCGCCTGGTCGTCTGCATGATGGGCGGTCAGTAAGGTTGCTAGCTGCTCGGTTGCCATCACCCGCTTAAAAAAGTCATAGCGCATCTTTCTAGCAGCAGCCTCTACCCCCTTAGCCGGATGCGCGGCTAGGGGCCAAGTGTACATTCTTAAAGGAAGGTGGCTTTTATGACAATAGTCCTTAATAAAGGCCGTTTCAACTTTGCTTGCCGGGCGTAATTGGTGGTCCACGTAAGCCACATATATTTGCAGGTCAAACCGTCTTTGACTTTTGAGCAATAAATCTAGCAAGACCATCGAATCACAACCGGTAGAAACCGCCACTAGTACCTTTTTACCAGTCAAACCTAGTTTGGCTAGTTGAGCTTGAAATTTTCTTAACATCATCATCATCCTAATCAAAAAGGAACCAGATTACTCCAGTTCCCCTGTCAATTCTATTTAACTACGGCGGCCACCACGACCACCACGTTTACCTTCGGTATTACGTTTTAAAGAAGTAAGGCGATCTTCACTTTCCTTTAAGAAGCCAGCTAATAAGGAGTCAAAATCTTTTTTCTTACCATCATTATTACGTTTGGAATTGTTAAATGAGTGCCGCTTATCATCGCGATTTCGATTGTGTTCATGGTGGAAACGACCATTGTTATTATCGCCTTCATGCTTCTTATAAGGCTTATGTTCCTTTGCACTTGGTTTTTTAGCCATTGCTTTTCTAATTGATAAAGCAATCTTACCATCATCACCAACTGAAAGAATCTTAACTTGCACCTCATCACCCACGGCTAAAACATCATGAATGTCTTTTACAAAACCGTCAGAAACCTCACTAATATGAACTAATCCGGTTTGTTTATCTCCTAGATCAACAAATGCTCCAAAATTAGTAATCCCAGAGATCTTTCCAGTAACCTTAGTTCCTACTTCTACTGACATAAAAAAGTTTTTCCTCCTCAAAATTGTCTACAAAAACAGTATAACACGACCAATTAAAGAATTATACTAAGAACTACCGTTAGCCTAAATTTTTTTAGTCCTTAGCATCATCGGGTAAGATATAAATCGTTTCACCATCTTTGGAGTAAAAATATTGAGACCGAATAATCTTTTGCACGTAGTCAGCATCCTTTAACTGCTCCACTTCTCGCTTGAGCCGGTCGTTTTTAGCCTGCGTCCGCTTGAGTTCACGCTTAGCCACTACCGTTTCTTGCTTAAGCGCCTTAATTTGCAGGTAGGCTTGGGCCACCCTAATTACGCCATAAGTAAATAGCAGCCCCATTATCGCCATGCAGATAAGATGCAAAAGGCTACGTTGCTGTTGCCGCTTTTGACGCTTGGCTTGCAACCGGGCTTCTTTTTGCTTAGCTTGAAAATATTCATTATTTAAAACTCTAATCTGCTTTCTTTTGGGCTCCATTTTACTTATCCCTCATCTCATTATTTACAGACGATAATCTTCTTTATATTCCTCGCTGACTAATTCATACATGCCGGCAGCTTCATTTTTCTTAGTTGTTTCCTTTAACTCTAGTACCTTAATCTTGCTGGTTTTGTTCCCAAATTTAATGGTCAATACATCACCTACACTGACAGTGCTTGAAGATTTAGCCACCTTATCATTAATCAAAATTCGACCTTGATCTGCAATTTCTTTAGCCACTGTCCGCCGCTTAATCACCCGCGACACTTTCAAAAACTTGTCTAGTCTCATTTTAACTTAAACCCTTTCTATTTGTAAATTTATTAGTCAAACGTAACAATTTCTTTCCCCCAGGAATTGCCAGCCATTCACGAATACTAAATAACCTCAACCACAAGGCTAGTCCAATAAAAACGAGCACCCCAATCCCAACGCTAATCAAAGCTACTAACAACAAGGCCAACCGCCCACCAGGAAGTAAGAAGGTACCAACCTTAGCCACCACAGCGGCAACTACTCCCATAATCCCAGTTACAAGCCCTAGTTTTAAGAGGTAATTATCACCACTTAACAGCCCCTTTAAGAGGGCAGGCAGGCTGCCAGCAATTAAAGCTTGAGCAACTATTAACGCAAGGACGGTCGCTATACTTGCTCCCGCAATCCCCAGGCGCTCAATTAAATAACTGTTGATTAAAGCTTTCACCACAATTGCGGCCAGCAAGGCTATTACCGTCATTTGATATTGGTTTAAACTCTGTAATAGCGAATTATAGTTACTAATTAGGGTCATCATAAAAACACTTACCACGTAAATACTGATTGTTTTACTTAAGCTAGCATCCCCAAATAAAACCGTGTTAATCTCAGGCATCAAAGCAATCAACCCCACCGTAGCCGCCGCTCCCAAACCAACACTGATTCTTAATAGTGCCTTGGCTGTCTTGCGAAATTCATTTAAATGCCGCTTTTGCAAGGCTTCGGTCAGCGAGGGCAGTAAGGTCGATGAAAAACTGACGGCAACCACAATTCCTAGTTGAACTAAGGGTTGCGAGCGGTCGTAGGTTCCCTTAATTTCCTTAGCTAACTCTGAGCTAAAACCCTTGACTTCTAAGGCCTGTTTAACGGTAAATGAATCCACCAACTGTAATAACACCATCAGCGAAGCAAAGAGACAGATAATCAACCCTTCGCTTAGCAGGCGTCTGATTAAAGTCTGCATGCTTAGCTTACTAGTAGCAAATGGTTGGCTTAAAAAGGAACCTAAGTAAAATTTACCAAAGCTTAAGCTAGCGCAAAGGGCCCCGATAGTGGCACCCGCCATCGCCCAGGCCCCCATCTCATAGTAGGTCCAGCCCCGTTTGGTAAACAGGTAAGCGGCTAATAAAATCACCGCCACCCGGACTAACTGCTCACTGACTTGAGAAATGGCTGTAGGAACCATGTTAAAGGTCCCTTGATAATAGCCCCGTCCTACCGCCAAAAGCGGCATGAATAAAAACATGAAACTGACGCTTTTAATCAGCAACTCTAACTGCCCATCTCCCATCGAATTGGCAATTAACCCGCTAGTCAGTTGGAGAAAAATAAATATTCCCCCAGCAAAAAACTCAAGATAACAAAGAGGCGGCGGGCTAAATTAACTTTGGCTAGCTGCCCTTCTTGCTCGGCAATTAATTTAGAGATAAAGACCGGAAACCCACTTAAGGCAAAGGTCATTCCAATCCCATATAAGGGGTAGACCTGTTGGTAAACATAAAAACCCGTATTGCCAACAATATTTTCAAAGGGTACCCGGTAAAAGGCACTCAGAATCTTCGCGATTAACGAAGCCAGTGATAAAATCAACGCCCCCTTTAAGAGGGTTTTGGTCGCATTTTTTGTCTGCATTCCTTATCCTTTCTTAGCCTGTAATTCTTTTCCTAATAGCTGGGCCAACTCTTTTAGCTGACTTAACTCTTGGGCGGTATCCACCGTTGGTTGTAAGACCCACTCGATTTGCACTTGCTCTTTTTTAGGCACTAACTTTGTCACCAGCTTAGTTTGGGCTAGCACCTTCAAGAGGGCTTGAACCGGTACTTGCTTTACGAATTTTTCTGCTAAGAGCACGGTCACTTTATTGCCCGTCTGCTTGATTTTTTCAATTAAGGCTAAATCGGCATACATCTTTAAAAGGCCAATCTCTAGGAGGTTAGCTACTTCTTGTGGATAATCCCCGAAACGGTCAATTAAATCAGTCTGAACCTCCCGGTATTGCTCGAGATTTTCAAACTGGCCAATGCGTTTATAGATTTCAATCTTTTGGCGGGCATCTTCAATATACTCTGTTGGTAGGTAGGCCTCGATTTCTAGGTTAATTTCAGCATCGGTTTTAGCCTGCACCTTTTTCCCCTGCTTCTTAGCAATCGCCGTATTTAACATTTGAGTATAAAGGTCATAACCGACTGAGTCAATAAAGCCATGTTGTTGCTTACCTAAAATATTACCGGCACCACGAATGGCTAAGTCTCGCATCGCAATCTTAAAACCTGAACCTAGCTCCGTGAAATCTTTAATAGCCTCTAGTCTTTTTTCACCGGTTTCGGTCAAAACCTTATCTGGTTGGTACATAAAGTAAGCATAAGCAATCCTGTTAGACCGTCCCACGCGACCGCGTAACTGATATAGCTGAGCCAGCCCCATCTTGTCTGCATTTTCAACAAATAAGGTATTGGCATTAGGAATATCAACCCCGGTTTCAATGATGGTCGTAGTTACTAAAACATCATATTCACCCGCAATAAAGTCCATTAACACCCGCTCTAGTTGACTCTCAGTCATTTGGCCGTGAATGTAGGCCACCCGGGCATCTGCAACTAGCGCCCGGATTTCATTAGCCACACTCTCGATATCTTCTACCCGGTTATGAAGGTAAAAGACCTGGCCCCCCCGGGCTAATTCGCGTTTGATGCCGTCGATAATTACCCCAAAATTTTGTTCCAAAACGTAGGTTTGAATTGGGTAACGGTTGAGCGGCGCTGTTTCTATCACGGATAAGTCCCGCACACCCAACATCGATAGGTTTAAGGTCCGTGGGATTGGCGTTGCCGTTAGGGTCAAGACGTCCACGCTAGCCTTGAGTTCCTTTAAGCGCTCCTTGTGTTTAACCCCAAAGCGTTGTTCTTCGTCGATAATCAGCAGGCCTAAATCGGCAAACTTCACGTCCTTTGATAAGAGCCGGTGGGTGCCGACAATAATATCAATTAACCCTAGCCGCAAGTCCTGGAGAGTTTGCTTAACTTCGGTTGGGCTACTAAAACGTGATAAAATACCAACGCTAACAGGAAAACCATCAAAGCGGTTAAGAATCGTTTCATAGTGTTGTTGGACTAAGACCGTTGTCGGCGCTAAAAAGGCGACCTGCTTACCATCTTGAATCGCCTTAAAAGCAGCCCGTAAGGCGACCTCCGTTTTGCCAAAGCCTACATCCCCAATTAGTAACCGGTCCATCGGCTTAGTCATTTCCATGTCGCGTTTTATTTCTTGGCTACTGCGGAGCTGGTCGGGAGTTTCCGTATACGGAAAGGCATCCTCAAATTCCTTTTGGTAACTGTCATCCTTGCTAAAGGCATACCCTTGCTCAGATTCACGCTTAGCATATAGTTCTACCAACTCATCCGCAATGTCTTCAATCTTTCTTGCCACCCGACTCTTAGTTTTGCGCCACTTATCAGAAGTTAAACTAGCAATTTGCGGTTGCTTAGCCTCCGAGGAAACGTACTTTTGAATCCGGTCAATTTGGCTAACGGGGATAAATAATTTGGCATCATCCTTATAAAGCAAGGTCATATAATCCTGGTGGCGGCCACTAACTTCAATGGTTTCCATCCCCAGATATTTACCAATCCCATGATTAACGTGCACGACGTAGTCGCCAACTTTGAGGTCCGTGTAACTCTTTAAGCGTTGCTCATTAGACATGGTCTGCCGGCGAGCTTGGTGACGGTTAACCTTGGCAAATAACTCATGTTCGGTCAAAACGATTAGGTTAGCTTCTGTCAGCTCAAAGCCCGACCTAAAGCCGCCTAAAACTAACTGCAAGTTACCCTTTTGAAGCTGACTGGGCTCACTAAGTAAGACCTGGATATCGAAGTCTGTCAACGTTTGTTCAACCTTGTGCAAACGCTCATTACTCGTGACCAAAATTACCACCGTTTGTTTTTGCTTACGCCAGCGCTCACTTTCCGTTTTCAAAAGCGGCATCTGGCCAAAGAATTGTTGGACCGCCCGACTTTTTATGGCGAGCTTATTACTAAAGCGTAAGCCCCCCATCCCCTTAGCAAATGGCGCTAAGAAGATACTGCCCGTTCGCTGATTATTCTTTAATAGCTCGGCACTATCAAAACCTAGCTGCAAGTTGGGCAGCAATTCACCACTTGCTAACTTTGTAACTTGCCAATTTTGGTCGTCGTTAATTAGTTTTTGGTTCTTGTCTACAATGCGACTGTAATCATCAACAATCACTAGCCCGGCTGAGCTTAGGTAATCTAAGAGGGTAACCTCCTCGGGATAAAGGTAAGCGCCCCAGGGTAAGTCTGTTTCCGTCAAAGCCCCGGCCTGCCAGGCAGTGGCTTTTTGAGCAACCGTTGCTTGGAGAGCCTGCCGTTGCTTAGCATCACTTAGTTCCGGGCCTAGCTTTTCAAAATCCGTCGCCAATTTAACTCCGGCAGCCTTTAGGTCATCTTTAGCCACTAAGAAGTCACTAGCTGGCGCCAAGCTAACTTCCTCTAGGTTAGCAATACTTCTTTGGCTCGCCACATCAAAGGTTCGCAGCGAATCTATCTCCGTGTCAAAAAAATCAATGCGGACTGCCTCTAACCCAGCAACCGGGTAAACGTCGACAATTTCACCCCGAATGGCAAAGTCCCCCGGCCGTTCCACTAATTTTTGGCGCCGGTAGCCCATGGCCGTTAACTTTTGCCCCAAGGCATCTAAGTTAAGTTGGCTTCCCACTGTTAATTTCAACTGCAAACTCCGCCAATAATCGACCGCAGGTAGCCTTCGTCTTAAGCCACTGGCAGAAGTCAAAATCAGCTTGGCTTGTCCATTAGCCAGGGCGCTTAAAGCTTGAACCCGTTGGCTTTTAAATTCAGGGGAGCTGGTTGCCATTTCGGCTGCTAATACCTCTTCAACCGGAAAAGTGTATAAAGCATCTGGCGCCACCTGGTTTTTAAGGTCATCTTCTAGTTCCTGCATCCTGTACAGGTCGCTAGTTACTATTAACAACGGCCGCTTTAGCTCTTGAAAAAGCGTCTGCAAAAATAGCGTCTTGGCTGAACCAACCAGGCCCGTCACTAAATTACGGCGCTTGTTTTCATTTAACTGCTTTAACCAGTCTGTAACCCTGGTTTCTTCAAGAAGAATTTCACTTAAATCCATTACTGCCCCCTATTTATGGTTATACTTGTTCATGGTCTTCATAAAGTCGTCGCTAGCTAACCAATAGTCTAAGGCTGCCACTACTTCGTTGGCAGTTACATCAATTGTTTGTCTTTGTTCACCAGTAAACTTAGACAAGACCCAATCAACTACAGACATTTTTTGCGGATGACCAATCCCCACCCGGACCCGCTTAAATTCTTGCGTGCGCAAGTGGTGAATTAAACTCTTAATTCCGTTATGACCCCCAGCGGAACCCTTTTGACGCAAGCGTAACTTACCAACCTCTAGGTCCATATCATCATGGATGACTGCGATGTCTTCGCTAGCAATATTATAATAAGTTGCTAACGGTCCCACCGCCCGGCCGGATTCATTCATATAAGTAGTAGGTTTAACTAACAGAACTTTTTCACCATCAATAAAAACACTGGCGATTAAGGCGTTAAAATCTTCCTTATCAAAACTGACTTGGTGTTCCTTGGCAAACTGGTCTAAGACCATAAAGCCTACATTGTGACGTGTTTCATCATATTTTCTTCCAATATTCCCTAGTCCGACAATCATTTTCATATTTTTAAATATCCTTTCATGTCCCATTTAACTTAAGCATGGCAAATTAGAGGATAAGGTAAGCTACCTAATCCTCTTTAACTAACAGCGCCATCTCAACGCTAGTATTTTTCCATTAGTATACCATACTTTCTGAAAAAAACCTTTCTTTTAGTTTGTGACTAATTCCGCATTTAACGGATAAAAGATTAGAAAGTAAAGGCTTTCATAGATGTAAAATTAGTGAAAACTCATACAACATTTTTAAAAAGCATGGTATAATATATTTGTATCAATAAGTTTCTTATGAAAGGATGAATGACTGTGTCAAAAACACAAAATCATCAAAAAGTTATTTTAGTCGGCGACGGCGCTGTTGGTTCTAGCTATGCATACGCAATGGCTTTACAAGGGATTGCCGAAGAATTCGGTATCGTGGATGTTGTTAAGGATCGCACAGAAGGTGACGCATTAGACTTAGCTGATGCTACTGCTTTAACATATCCAAAGAAGATTTACTCAGCTGAATACTCAGATTGCAAGGATGCAGACTTAGTTGTTATCACAGCTGGTGCCCCACAAAAGCCAGGCGAAACTCGTCTTGACCTTGTTAACAAGAACTTGAAGATTCTTTCTTCAATCGTTAAGCCAATCGTTGAATCTGGTTTCGACGGTATCTTCTTAGTTGCTGCTAACCCAGTTGATATCTTGACTTACGCTACTTGGAAGTTATCTGGCTTCCCTAAGAACAAGGTTATCGGTTCTGGTACTTCCCTAGATACTTCACGTTTACGTGTTGCTTTAGGTGACTTAGTTGGTATCCGCGACCCACGTTCAGTTCACGCTTACATCATGGGTGAACACGGTGACTCAGAATTTGCTGCTTACTCAGCTGCAACTATCGGTGGTCTTCCTGTCTTAGATTGGGCAGAAAAGAACGGTGTTACTAAAGAACAATTAGCTAAACTTGAAGATGACGTTCGTAACAAAGCTTACACTATCATCAACAAGAAAGGCGCTACTTTCTACGGTGTTGCTACAGCCTTAGCACGTATCTCTCGCGCTATCTTACGTGACGAAGATGCTGTTTTACCTGTATCAGCATACATGGAAGGTCAATACGGCTTAAATGACATCTACATTGGTACTCCTGCCGTTGTTAACGGCTCTGGTCTTGCTTCAATCTTAGAAGTTCCTCTTAACGAAGAAGAACACGCTAAGATGACCGCTTCTGCTAAGACTTTGAAAGAAGTTCTTACAAACGGTTTGAAGACTTTAGAAGAAGGTAAGTAATTTAACTTCTTTTCCCCCTGCGGAATTTCCGTGGGGGGTTTTTCTTTACCCGCGAAAATGCTAAAATGAATTAAGAATTACTTAGAAAATATTTAGCTTAAGGAGTTATTGCTATGTTACTTAAAACCTTGGTTAAACCCAAACAAGTCTTAACAACAGTTCGCGAAGATGTTACTTTGGCTGAGGCGCTTGAAACCTTAGAAACCTCCGGTTACCGCTGTGTGCCAGTCCTTGATACCACCGGTAAAATTTTCCGGGGTAACATCTATAAGATGCACATTTACCGCCATAAGTCACGAGGCGGTGATATGAACTTACCCGTCACTCATTTATTAAAAAATGCCACTAAGTTCATCACTGTTAACTCAGCTTTCTTTAATGTCTTCTTCTCCATCCGCGACCTGCCTTTCATCGCGGTTCTTGATGAAAACAACTACTTCTATGGAATCTTAACCCATAACCGCCTCTTAGAAATGCTTTCCCAATCTTGGAACTTCAACGTTGGTAGCTACGTCTTAACCGTTGTTTCTGCTGGAGAACGGGGAGATCTCGTTGACATGGCTAAGGTTATCACTAAGTATACCTCTATTGCCAGCTGTATTACCTTGGACGTTCAACAAGGCGAGCTAGTGCACCGGACATTATTTACCCTCCCTGCCGATGTTAGCCACGAAAAATTGGAACGAATTGTTGCTAGTTTGGAACGGAAGAATTTCCGCGTTTCTGAAATCGAAGATTTGCAAGCATAATTTTTTCAAAAAAAGCCTTGACAAAATGAGTTTTTGATTGTAAATTACTGAGTATAGATTAAATATTAAAGAACGCAATGAGAAAGAAGAGTAACTTTTAAAGGCCTCAAGCGAATTCCGGTTGGTGTGAGGGAATAGGTGCTTTAAAAGCGAAAATCCCTTTCGAGCGCTGTACCCAACAATTATTAGTAGGTACACTGGGAACACCCATTATCGTGTTAGCGTATCGCCCCACTAAGGCTGGGGCCGCACGTGAAAGGCAATTGCAGCGATGTAATTGTAAAACCAAGGTGGTACCGCGCACTGGCGCCCTTGAACTAGAGCATTCTAGTTTGAGGGCGCCTTTTTCTTTTCCACACAATCCCGGGACGTGTGGGAGCTGATATTTATTCTGTAATACTAAGATTAAAATTTAAGGTGGGTTTTTAATCATGCTTAATAAGTTGAAAGAGAAGAAATTAACTAAAAAAGATTATTTCGTCGTCAGTTCCTTGCTATTTGGGCTCTTCTTTGGGGCCGGAAACCTAATTTTTCCCCTCCACTTGGGCCAACTAGCCGGCCATAACTGGGGCCCAGCTGTTTTAGGCTTCCTAGTTACCGGGGTCTTATTACCATTACTATCCGTTCTTGCAATTTCTATCACCCGCTCAGAAGGTGTGTATGATATTGGTCGTCCCTTAGGACCTGCGTTTGCCTTAGTCTTTATGGTTTTAATTCACGCAACTATCGGTCCCTTCTTCGGTACCCCTAGAACTGCTACTGTTTCCTTTGCAGTTGGTTTAGCGCCCTTATTACCCGCAGGTTCTACTAAGGTGGCATTATTTGTTTTCTCAGCTTGCTTCTTTCTAGTAGCCTACTTATTCTCACGCAAAGAAAACAAGATTGTTTCTAACGTTGGTAAACTTTTGAACCCTGTCTTCTTGGCATTGTTAGCTTTAGTTTTCTTCGTGGCCTTCTTACATCCACTTGGTTCTTTAAGCACTGCTACTCCTACTAAGGAATACTTAGGCCAAACTTCTTTCATCCATGGTTTTCTAGAAGGCTATAACACCATGGACGCCTTAGCCGGCTTAGCCTTTGGGGTGACCGTCGTTACCGCTATCCGTTCTATGGGAGTTAAGCGTGAAACTAAGGTAGCTGCCGTTACTGCTAAAGCTGGGGTCTTTGGTA
>SAMEA104315421__coassemble_1639_pt1 | contig 10383 bp, 7 predicted proteins | sample SAMEA104315421__metabat2_low_PE_055 | metagenome-assembled genome bin SAMEA104315421 (sample SAMEA104315421) | gut metagenome | biome: Monkey gut; feature: monkey-associated habitat; material: faeces | place: China | collected 2013
CGCGCTTATGATTACAATGGATACCGTATTCTCGCTTTAAAATCATGGTAAGCTTTCGATACCCAGCTTTATCTCCACTTTTATGAAATTCACTGCGAATAATTTCGGAAATCAGTTCGTTATCTTTTTGTCGTGCTGATTTAGACGCTACCTTCCATTTATAGTATCCCGAACGGGATACTTTTAATATTCTGCATAGTAAGCTCACAGATATTTGCTTTTTTCCATTCTTCCTAAACTCTTCAATCGCCCTAAATCTGTATTCCTGTTTTACTTCATCGACCTCCTTTCTATTTCGTCTAATTTTTTTTAAGAGGGCGTTTTCCACTTCTAAGCGTTGTATTTTAGCTTTGGCTTCACGAAGCTCCAATTCCAGTTTTTCGGAATCCGTTAATTCGGATAAATCACGCTTCTCAAGCTGTTTACCCCGATTATCCTTGAGTCCATTTTTCCCTTTAGCGAGATATTTCTTAACCCAGTTATATACTTGTTGGTAAGAAACGTTATACTTCTTGGCAGCAGTGGAATAATTCTTATCATGTTCAATGGCATATATGGCAATTTCAATCCATTCTTCAAATGTTGTTTTACGTCCAGCTTTCATTCGCGTAGATCCTCCGTTAGTGGCTTTGATTTCTTTACCACTATTATGCTGAGAAATCCACCTCTGTAGTACAGAATCCGAAGAGATATTGTATTTAGCACAACATTCTAATAATGAAAATTTTCCTGATAAATAATCGTTAACAGCTGCATGTTTAAGTTCTAGCGGATAATTTCTCCATGTATGTGACTCTTTTAGTCCATCTATACCATTATTTTTGTAAGAACTAATCCAATTTTTCAATGTAGAAATTATAGTCCCAAATTTTCCAGCTACTTCGGTGTAGGAATAATTTCCAGATAAATACATCTCAACGGCTTCGATACGTTGTTCCCACGTAAAATTTGTTTTTCCTGACAACATAAAAACCCCCTTCAGAGCAAGATACAGAATTTACATATTTCTGTGTTTACTCTAAAGGGAGCATACTAAATATCATTGGATTCGTGCGCCCTTTTTTAGATACATTTCTATATTTTTTCAACAATTATCTGATAACAGTACATTTTTTAAGCGTGCAAAATTGATTTTATAGTGAAAATGGACATATATTTATCTGACAATATTATATTTTTGGTGGTGTTCTATTTGCATTGAAAGAAAAATTGTTAACATCGCAAAAAGCTCGTCAAAAAATATTGTTGACAATAAGTCTAATTAGACTATAATGTTTATTATGATATTCGTCTAATTAGACTATGATCATTTTTATAACTCAAGAAAATTGAACGAAGCAGTCAATTAACTGAGTATCTCCACAATATTTATTGAAGCTTGGAAGTATTTCTTCGTAAATAGCCAATAGAAAGAAAGGATGAAGAAAATGATGAAATCATTTTTAATGATAGGACAATCTAATATGGCAGGGCGAGGGTTCATCCAGGATGTACCTCCCATTTATAATGAAAAAATTAAAATGTTGCGTAATGGAAGATGGCAAATGATGACGGAACCCATTAATTATGATCGCCCTGTTTCTGGAATCAGTCTAGCTGGTTCCTTTGCAGATGCATGGTGTCATGAAAATCCAGAAGAGACGATTGGCTTAATTCCTTGTGCGGAAGGTGGCAGTACACTGGATGAGTGGCATGTAGATCAGGCTCTTTTCAGACATGCTATAACAGAAGCAAAATTTGCTATGGAGAATAGTGAATTAACAGGAATTCTTTGGCACCAAGGAGAAAGCGATAGTATGAATGGAAAGTATAAAATCTATTACCAGAAATTACTTTCAATTATGAAGGCTTTTAGAGAGGAATTAAATGCCCCCAATATACCGATCATTATTGGTGGCTTAGGAGATTTTCTAGGTAAAGAGGGGTTCGGGAAAAATTGTACAGAATATAATTTCATCAATCAAGAATTGCAAAAATTTGCTTTCGAACAAGATAATTGTTACTTTGTCACAGCAGAAGGTTTAACATCTAATCCTGATGGTATTCATATCGATGCAATTTCACAAAGAAAATTTGGCTTACGATATTTTGCAGCTTTCTCTAATAGGCAGCATATATTAAACCCATTAAATAATGAAAATGAATGGACCAAGCTTCATAATGAACGACCACATACCCAAACGGAAAAGATATATATGGCAAGTCTAGAATTGGCGTTAGGCAAAATTTCCTATTCTCAATTTGAAACACATCTGAAACAAATCTTTAAGGGGTAAGGTGTAGCATAATAGTATATGAGTTCGAAGTGTGAGGAGGGCATTTTTTTGATTCCACTACTAATTTTAGGTCTATTAAAGCAAAAACCGGGTTCCTATGGGTACGAATTATTAGCTTTAATGGAGGATCGTCACTATAAATATATCGTAAACTATACAAAAGGATCCTTCTATTATAATCTGCAACAATTAGAAGAAAAGCAATATATTAAAAAAATTGATCAACTGGATGACACGAGAGAAAAGCATAATTATATCATTACAGAACGAGGAAACAAAGAATTCGAGAGATTAATGGTAAAGTATGGATCTAAGACCGATTATATCAATTTCTCTTTTTATGCAGCGATGTTATTTGCTAACGAATATAAAAAAGAGGAATTTATAAAGCTAATAAAAATACAAATTGAACAAACGAAAAAGAAAATTTTTTTATTAGATCAAACACTTCAACATAATGAAGCTATCCCTACTTATTTTAAAAAGATGTTGGAAAATTCTCGTTCTCATCATGTTGTAAACGTGCAATGGTTTGAAGAATTATTAAGGGATACTACTAGTGAAAGCACATCTAAATAACCGAACACACCCCAGAAAGAAGACATCTAGCTATTATGAAGCTTGAGGAGGATTTGTTTTGCTGAGGTCTATCGTTAGTTATCAAAGAAATTGAAAGCAAATGGACAGAATCTATCTTTCTAAAGAGAATGAAGGGAAAAGGGATAGTTGGTATATAGCTTTTTTAAATATCAAAAGGGAAGATGCCATGAGGGTATTAGAGCGTCCATTCGAGAAAAAGGATTTTTATCAGAGCGAAAAGAATATTATATGATATTTATTGATCTGCTTCAACGGACGACGCTCTCCTAAAAAAGCCATCGTATACTGCTATGTTTCCTAGGATGTAAAGAATAAATCTTCTTCTTTTTTGTACTGCAGAGAAATAAAAAGGCTACTCGGTATTCTGGCTGAAAGCTTCGGTAGAAATATGGGAATTAAATTAGTTTGAAACTTTGCAACAAAATCTTATAAAAATTTGAAAGCGGGAGTACATATGATTACCTTAAAATCTAAAAGAGAAATTGAGTTGATGGCTGAATCTGGATCGTTATTAGCCGATGTTCATATCCATCTACGAGATTTTATCAAGCCGGGAATTACTAGCTGGGACATTGAAGTTTTTGTGCGTCAATACATCGAAAGTCATGGAGGTATTGCTGCCCAAATTGGATTTGAAGGCTATAAGTATGCTACATGTATCAGTGTGAACGACGAAATTTGTCATGGATTTCCTAAAAAACAAGTCTTAAAGTCAGGTGATTTGGTTAAAGTTGACATGTGTGTCAATTTAAATGGTGCGATCTCGGACTCTTGTTGGGCTTATGTAGTAGGTGCAAGCACACCGGAAGTTGAGAATTTGATGGCGGTAACTAAAAAAGCTCTTTATCTTGGAATCGAGCAAGCACAGGTTGGTAATCGGACTGGGGATATTGGTCATGCGATACAAGCTTATGTAGAAGCACAAGGGTACAGCGTCGTACGAGATTTTATTGCTCATGGAATTGGACCTAGTATCCATGAGGAACCTTTCTTTGCTCATTATGGGACACCTGGGAAAGGGGTTCGTCTGAGAGAGGGAATGGTCATCACGATTGAACCCATGGTGAATGTAGGTGATGAGCAAGTAAAGATGATGTCTAATGGATGGGAAGCAAGAACTCTAGATGGCAGTTTAAGTTGTCAATATGAGCATAGCTTGGCAATCACTAAAGCTGGGCCGTTAATTCTAACATCTCAAGGAGAAGAAGGAACTTATTAAACGAAATATATGATTTATAAATCGGCATTAATGGATAAGGATAGAAAAGTATTTTTATTTTAGCGGCAACCGGTGCTCCTTTTCTTTTATCCTGAAACTTGAAAGCATGAAATAGTGGATACTTCCCGCTATTTCATGCTTTTTTGCCCCCAAAATAGAAAAACGCAAGGACACCCGCGTTATAATTTAAGTGCACAACTAAATATAAAAGGAGTCCTTGCGCTATGCCTAGTATAAATCATTCTCAAGAAAATAACGAGTCATATTTTTCAATTGATACATTTTTCAAGCAAATTGGTATAGTTAAAATTATTCGCCAGGTTAATTTCAAACGACGTACTCCAATTAACCCGACAAAGTTTATCAAGTGGTTGCTTACTGCTATCTTTGCACGTCAATCTTTGTATCGTGCTAAAGAAACTCCCGCTTTCACTACTAGAACTGTTCGTAATTTTTTGAATGATGGTCGCATTAATTGGCAAAAGTTTGCCTGCCTTTTAGCTAGTGCGGTAATTAAATGCCTACGTCCTTTCATCGATTCAAGACGGCGCCTAGCTTTGATAATCGATGATAGTCTTTTTGCTCGTCCCTATTCAAAAAGTACCGAGCTACTAGCTCGTGTCTATGACCATGATAAACACAAATTTCTGCACGGTTATCGTGCACTTACACTTGGTTGGAGTGACGCTAATACTTTTTTGCCGGTTAATTTTGCTTTGATGTCAAGTAGGGACCCTAAAAATATTTTGGGACCATGTCACAATCCCGACCGCCGATCTTTAGCTGGTCGCAGGCGTTATCAAGCACAATCTAAGATGAATCAGGTTGCCATCGAGCTTGTTTCCCAAGCATTAAAGCACAATATTCCAGCTCAATATGTTCTTTTTGACAGTTGGTATAGCTCTCCTAAGATATTTGACCAAATAAAACAACTAGGCCTAGACGGAATCGGCATGCTTAAAAGGTCTGCTAAGGTGTACTATCGTTATCGTGGACGTTTGTACTCCGTTAAAGGACTTTATGAACGGTTACGCTCTGAACAACGGTCGCCTAAGGCGACTTATCAATACAGTTGTGTTGTAAAAAGTGATAGTGGGATTGAACGGCGTCTAGTGTTTGTACGTAATCAACGTAAAGCCAACAATTACTTAGTTCTTTCTCTTCGCCCAGATGAAATTATTCAACTGTATGGTAGAAGATGGCAGATAGAAACGTACTTCAAGGCTGCTAAACAGTATTTGCGCTTTGATAAGACTCAAGTTCAAAATTATGACGGCCTTTGTGGTCACTTAGCTATTGTAATGATGACCTATGATTTGTTGGCTTGGCAAGAACGCCAAGAAAAAGATGAACGTACTATCGGAGACCTGTTCTATATCATGGGTGAAACTATGCCTGATTTAAAGCTGACTGACGTATTGGTATGGTTTATAAAACTACTAAATCACTTGTAGAAAGTGAACCAGTGGCACCAATAAAACAACTTAATGAGACAGTTGCGAAATTTATCAGCAGCCTACCACAAAGCATAGCTTCCCAGCTTTAAAAGGCGTGAAAAAAACTAATTTAATGCAGTGATATCCCGCTTATATCAAGAGAGTAGGGAATTTTTATGCTCTTTTTTGCTTTCAAGTTTCAGTTTATAATAAAATAAAAAACTGCGTAATGAAATATATCATTACACAGTAAAAAGTATAGAACCATATTATGTTTAAAAATAACCCGCTGAAGTCCGAATTACTGGACATTCAGCGGGCTATTTAGTTATGGACTAGTAGCCATAACTACTAGTGCCGTAGGAGTCACCATAAGAATCACTGTAAGTGTTGTCGTAGGTAGAAGTCGTGGTAGACGTGCTGTCGTAACTATCGTCGTAGTCGACGCGCCCAGTGAACTCGGCATCGGATGGTTCTAGTCCTAATTCGTTTCTGATACGGTCGGAATTCTTTTGTTTAACCGCTGCAGAAGCAACTTGGTAAGAAGCACCGTCAATCATAGCTTCTTCACCTTGAACGGTATAGGACTTAATGCTTTGACCGGCAGCCTTATATTCGGAAACGATGGTCATAATATCATCGTAAGTCAAATCAGTTTTCATATTTTCTTCCAGGGTATTAAGAAGTTCCTTGTAAGAAGAAAGGGTTGAAACTGAGAGTGACTTTTTGATGATGGCCGTGATGATTTGGCGTTGTCGCTTTTGCCGCCCGTAATCTCCGAGGGGATCATCGTAACGCATCCGCGAATAAGAGAGGGCTTCCTTACCGTTAAGGGTAATCTTCTTACCCTTAGTTACGTGTGCATCTTCGTAAGAGAAGGTTAGTGGCGGGGTAACGGTCACACCATCAATGGCATCAACAATCTTAGTTAACCCTCCCATATTGACAAGCACGTAGAAGTCAATTGGGATGTGGAAGGTATTTTGAACTGTCTTGATGGCAGTTGAAACGCCACCGATTGTATAGGCAGCGTTGATTTTATCGTAACTATCGATTGAACCAGGAACCTTAACTTGAAGATCCCGCGGGATAGAAGTTAAGGTAACGCGCTTAGTAGATGGGTTAATAGTAGCGACGATAAGAGTATCTGTGCGTCCTTTATCAGTTCTTCCTAAATCACCAGTATCGGTTCCTAAGAGGAGAATTGAAATCGGCTTTTTGGCTTTTAAAACCTTTGAAACGTTACGCGATTTTTTGATATTAGTAGCAGTATAGGTTTCGTTAACAGCACTTTTAGCATTGGCTAACATGTGGTAGAGGTAGGCACCACCACCGTAGAAAATCGCTAAGGCAAGCACCAGTAAAACTGTGAAAAGGCGCTTACGTTTACGATGGGGGCTGATAAGAACGTGCTGTGAACTATGACCGCGATGTTCACGCCGGGGGGGGATATCGTTCGGCCGGTAGTCACGTTGGTTTTTATTGTTCATAAATAACTCCTTATGTAAATGTAAAAATTCACTATAAATCATTATACACGGGTAGACCTAAAATTAAAACTAATGGTAATTTTTTTACGGATATTTAAGAATTGAAATGCGGTATCAAAGCCGAAAAATCAACTCTTTTAAGCTAGAGAAAAAATTTTTCTAGAAAGAAAAGGTTTACATTGAAGCGCAAACAAGCTATAATAAATTTAACGAAACCGGTTGCGTAATTTTGCGCAACAGTAAAGGAGACTTAGAATGAAGAAAATATTTAGCTTTGAATTTTGGCAAAAATTCGGTAAAGCTTTAATGGTAGTAGTAGCTGTTATGCCAGCAGCTGGTTTAATGATTAGTATTGGGAAAACGATTCCTTTAATCAACCCACACGTAACAGCCTTAGTTACAACTGGTGGTGTGGTTGAAAACATTGGTTGGGCAATTATTGGTAACTTACATATTCTTTTTGCATTGGCTATCGGTGGTAGTTGGGCTAAAGAAAAAGCTGGTGGTGCCTTTGCGGCTGGGATTTCCTTTATTTTAATCAACCGGATTACTGGTTCTATTTTTGGGGTTACTAGCGAAATGCTAAACGATCCTAAAGCTTACACCCATACTTTGTTTGGAACCAAAATCATGGTTAAAGGTTTCTTTACCAGCGTTTTGGAAGCGCCCGCACTAAACATGGGAGTTTTCGTCGGAATCATTGCCGGTTTTATTGGGGCAATGGCTTATAACAAGTATTATAACTATCGTAAATTACCCGATGCTTTATCATTCTTTAATGGTAAGCGCTTCGTTCCTTTCGTAGTTATCTTGTGGTCATTAATTTGTTCCTTGATTTTAGCCGTCGTTTGGCCAACAATTCAAGGTGGTATCAACAACTTTGGGTTATGGATTGCGGAATCACAAGATAACGCTCCTATTTTGGCACCGTTCTTATACGGGACGCTAGAACGTTTGCTCCTCCCATTTGGTTTGCACCACATGTTAACAATTCCTATTAACTATACTGCCTTAGGGGGAACTTACGAAATCTTATCTGGTCCGCAAGCAGGGACCCATGTTTTCGGGCAAGACCCACTATGGTTAGCCTGGGCAACTGATTTAGTTAACCTTAAGAATGCTGGCGATATGAGCCAATATCACTATGTATTAACTCACTGGACCCCAGCTCGTTTCAAGGTAGGACAAATGATTGGGGCCACAGGGATTTTGATGGGGATGACACTTGCAATGTACAAGAACGTTGACCCTGATAAGAAGCATCTTTACAAGTCAATGTTCTTCTCAGCTGCCTTAGCTGTTTTCTTAACTGGGGTAACAGAACCACTTGAATTTATGTTCATGTTTGCAGCCGTGCCATTGTACGTTGTTTACGCCTTCATTCAAGGGGCTGCCTTTGCAACAGCCGACCTGGTTTCATTGCGGGTTCACTCATTTGGTAACATCGAATTGCTAACCCGGACACCACTGGCAATTAAAGCCGGTCTTGGTGGAGACTTACTCAACTTTGTTTGGGTTTCAATTCTCTTTGGGGTGTTCACTTACTTCTTAGCTAACTTCTTGATTAAGAAATTTAATTTTGCAACTCCAGGCCGAAACGGTAACTACGATTTAGATACAGGTGACAATGCTAGCGGAACTGGTGCACCAGTTGAAGGTAATGATCAAGCCTTTGCCATCATCAACCTTTTAGGTGGTAAAGCTAACATTGAAGATGTGGATGCATGTATGACCCGTCTACGTGTGACTGTAAAAGATAAAGCTAAAGTTGGTAGCGAAGATCAATGGAAAGCAGTCGGTGCAATGGGACTCATCACTAAGGACAACGGTGTTCAAGCTGTTTATGGACCTAAAGCCGACGTGTTGAAATCAGATATTCAAGACATTTTAGACTCTGGAATGGAAATTCCTAATGTGGTAGTTGATGCAGCTGCTGCTAAAAAAGAAACAGTGGCTAAGGGTGCTCAAGCCGAAGTAGTAGCTGTAGCCAATGGGGAAGTAATGCCAATTACTGAAGTTAACGACCCTGTTTTCTCAGGAAAGATGATGGGCGATGGTTATGCTGTTAAACCAGCGGATGGAAAGATTGTTTCCCCAGTTGCTGGTCAAGTTAAGAGTCTTTTCCCAACCAAGCATGCGATTGGCTTAGAAACAGCTACAGGTATGGAAGTGTTAGTTCATATGGGAATTGACACTGTTTCCTTGGAAGGTAAGCCATTTACTTTAATGGTTAAAGAAGGAGACCAAGTAGAGGCTGGCCAAGAGTTGGCTCAAGTTGATCTAGCCGCCTTAGCTGCTGCGGGTAAGGAAGATACAATGATTGTTGCCTTCACTAACGTTGACCAAGTAACATTTACTTTAGATAAGACTGGCAAGCAAACTGCTGGGACTGTGATTGGTCAAGCCAAAGGTTAATTAATAAAGATGGGGACATAACTTAAGTTCATGTCCCTGTTTTTTGATATTGGGGAAAGGAAGATTGAATATGAAAGTGATGACTTTAAATACACATAGCTACATTGAGAGCCAACCGCTGGAAAAACTAGCGCAGATAGCGACCTATATAAAGAAAGAAAACCCAGATATAGTTGCTTTACAAGAAATTAACCAATTAATTACTTCTAAGGAAATAGAGGGTGACGACTATTTTTGCCCCTTAGCCAACCAAGTTCCGCTTCATGAGGATAATTTTGCCTACCTTTTAGTTAGCCGCTTGCGAGAATTAGGCTTAAATTATTACTGGTCTTATAGTTATACCCACATTGGTTATGATACCTACCAAGAAGGGTTAGCGCTATTGAGCAAAGAAAAGTTAATTAGCACAGAGCAAGTAACTTCTAATCCCAGCTACGTTGGAAAATTGACTCGTAAAATTTTAGTGGGGCAAACTAGTCAAGCCACCTTTGTGGTGGGACATTATTCGTGGGCAGGCAAAAATGGGTTTGACTACGAATGGGCTAAAACAAAAGCAGCGCTTAAGAGGCAAAAACAGCCCCTGGTAATAATGGGAGATTTCAATAACCCCCCAGAAAGTTCTGCCCACCAACAAATTAGGGAGGCTAACTTAGGGTTGGTGGATAGTTTCCAGGTGGCTGCTAAACGTTACGGTGAGCACACGGTAGTGAAAGCTATTGATGGTTGGCAAGATAATGAAGGACAGCTGCGGATTGATTACGTCTACCTCAGTGATACTTTTAAAGTGTCTAAGTATCAGGTGATTTTTGATGGGCAAACTAGTCCGCAAGTTAGTGATCATTTTGGAATCTTAGTTGAAATAGAGTAGCTAAATAGCCTAGGAGCGGTTTGGAGTGCAACAGAAAAGTTAGACAAAGTTAAATAGTTAAACTGCTAAGGCATGATTT
>SAMEA104315421__coassemble_1651_pt1 | contig 10309 bp, 13 predicted proteins | sample SAMEA104315421__metabat2_low_PE_055 | metagenome-assembled genome bin SAMEA104315421 (sample SAMEA104315421) | gut metagenome | biome: Monkey gut; feature: monkey-associated habitat; material: faeces | place: China | collected 2013
GTGCGTCTTGGCGGTAATTTCTCCTACCCGCGCCCCGCCTTGCTGCTTACAAGGAAGGTCAAATAGAGTCATTATTAAGTGTTGTCTGGTCTCATCACCTAGAGCTACGAATAAGTCCGCCAACTCATCAATGCCTTGTTTTAATGCGGCTAACTGCTTGTCTTTATCCATATCAAGTCACCTCTGTTGTATTGGTCAATTAAATTAAACCATTCAACCATTAAACTTACAAGTAATTTCACCATTAAGAAAGCAAATCGAGACGAAAGCATTTGGGGTAAAAAAAGAATCCTAGGCAAACCGCAATCGTTTCTTAGGATTCTTCCGCAAAGATATGTATTTACAATTAACAATTATAGTAGGTAAGCAACTACTTGGATTTGTTTTTCTCCCGTAATTCCTCTCTAGATGTGTATGCCATGAGAAAGAAAATAACAGCGATGGCAAAGTAGCCTAAAAGCCCTGAGAAAGAAGTTCTCTGACTTAAAGCAGAATACATACCAAATATAGCTACTATAACCGGTAATAGGGCAATTCCATAGCGCCATTTAATCTTGGGAGTTAGTGTATGTTGAATAATCATTCCCACAATAGTATATGTTAACGGATTTGATAGTAGTTCCTCCAAAATAACTCCTCCAGTGTTTAAAAATCTAGGTTGCTGTTTACTTTTAATTTATCTAACTAGCACCTAAGACAATGGTAGCACTTTTTATATAGCCTTTAAATTCTTTCTAAAGATAATTGCATCGTTGGTTAGATAAGCTCTACAACCAGTTGCGGCCAAAACTTACGCCACGCTTTCTTTTTAACCCTGTTGTTATAAACTAAGCTTCTTTCTACGTCACTAGCATAATAAGGAGTAGGCGTTACTTTAAAATTGACTAAATCCTCCACTCCATACGGTGCGTATAGTTCCAAATTATAATTGGAATTCAGTCTAACCGCTATGGCAGTACACTTTTCTGGAAACTTCGAAACAGCATCCCTAGAGCTGGTGTACTTCTCCGTATTAGGACTATGGATATGCATATAATATTGATTTTTGATTTCCCACCTGTACTCGGGGTATAATCTCTTGACCCGGGCCTCTAGTGCAAGGGTTTGTTCATATGATAGCTTCTTATCAAAGAAAATAACGTCTACATCTGAAAAGTGAGCGTCACTAAAGCCCTCTTTTCCGCTAAGAACATTCCAAATATAATTTCGAATAGTTCCCGCACAAAGCCAACAATCCTTAAGCTCAAAAGACTGAATTATCTTTAGCAAATCCATAAACTTGGCATCATCTTCAAGGACCTTTGCTAAGTTATTCATTTCAACACGTCACGTAAAACGATAGTACAGCCAGCAACTATCAAATCATCATAAATTCTCCATTTTCAAAGCGAGTAATCCGGCCGATTCCTTCAGCAATGGTTTTTCCTTGCGCATCTCTCACCAGGTAAGCATTACGGCGTGCAAGTGACTCATCAGCTAACCATTTGGAAAAGTAAAATTTTTCGCCTTCTTGACATTCAAAAGACTCATCTTCTGCCAGTGGTAAACTCAATCGTTGCGGATAATAAATCTCTACGCGGTGATTTAAATCGTCTTGAACGGCTAAAAGAACCGGGGCAATATAAATCGCCAGGCGTGCAAACTTAATTCCTGCAGCCGCAATCCGAGCTACTTCTGTTACCTGCCGACTAACAAATTCATAACTCATTATGAGGATTTGCTCAGTTACTTTTTCTAAGACTAAAAAATAAAGGTTACCTTGATAGTACTCAGGGACCGCAAAATTAGAAATTACCTGCTGCTCACTAGCTTGATACACTGTAAAAATTTCTTGGGTCTCTGCGTGAAATAATAGCAACTTTTTAGCAAATGGTGCTGCTTTAGACTTGCTATCTAAAAGGTTAGTGTCGTAATCATAATACCAGCCTGCCATTCCACTCACATTAGGCAAATACTCATGATACAGCCCTGTTATCTTCTTCATCTGTTTCTCCTAAATTTCTAGCAAAAATATTGGATTGTTCTAATTAACCGCCACGTTACTTTCTAGCATCGGTCACCTTAACCACCACCCGGAATTGACGCTCGGGATGACTTTCTAAGTTCACCATCTGAATCCGGGCTTCTAAAATATCGCCGTGACCATAGTACAACAAGGTGCTAAACAGACCGTTATACTGAGCGGGAACATAACCAATCTTAGTATCCTTGTAAAGGATGGCCACCGCATCAGGATCATGCGGATTACCTTCTTCCCGAACTAATTGGACAGTCTGCCCTAACTTTAATTCCTCAATTACATCTAACCCATCACAGTAAGCAAAACCTGCCAAATGAAAATCCATAATATGCCGGCTTGGTTGATATTTTACACTATCCATCTATTTTTCCTCCTAACTTTTTTAAAAGAACAATTATTTACCTTTATTTTAGCAAACTGCTAGACATCCAACAATGACCACAATTAAGAAGTCTCTCTAGCATCCTTCTATCTGTAACTCGCATCGATATTTCTTCTAAATAAAAAACTCATCTTTCCACAATAAGCTAACGATTAAATGTCAAGCCATTGTAAAAAGATGAGCTTCATTAAGTGACTCCTTTAAACGGAGATACATGAATATCTTAGATGATTACGACTATCGTTATGAAGGCCTTTGGCAGTTTTCGTCTCCTTTAAACAGAGATAGATAAATATCAGCTTTATTACAAAAGGATATTACAGATCAAGTAAGCAGGTTTTCGTCTCCTTTAAACGGAGATAGATAAATATCAGAATAAAGAAGGTGATGATATGACTAGCCGAAAAGTGTTTTCGTCTCCTTTAAACGGAGATAGATAAATATCCGATGCACTTAGAAATGTTGAAATACCAACTGTTATAGCCGACATTTCATGTCCGAAAAGTGACCGAGAGAGGTAATTTTACTAGTTGCTCGCCCGCTTTTAGGACCAAATTCACTACGGATATTACAGTAACTATACTAGCATCTTTTGATATATTAGACAAGCGCCTTAAAAAATAAAGCGGAAGTACAAATATCATGAACTTCCGCTTTGTGTATTTAAGCTAATCTTTTCTAAACAATTATTAATTGTGGCACACCTACAGTACGTCTAGAGGCATCTTTACCTAAGATGGTTATCTGCTTATCATTAACTTCGTTAGGTAATAAGTATAATACGATAGCCCCTGTATCTGGTAACTCTTTTTTGAGGATGGCTATTAGATTGTCGCGAGTATTTTGAGATTGAACTTCACGTTCGTATAAACTAAACTGTTTCATCTGAAAACCTAATTCTACTAATCGTTTACGATAGAGAGTAGCCTGCTTGCGTTCTTCTTTGGTATTTCTTGGTAAATCGAAGCTTAATAACATCATCATGCTAGCTCCCCCCTTGAATAAATGTTGGTAACTTCAAGCCACCTGAACTATTCAGTTTGAGGCAGTGAACGTAGGAGTCAACAGTCAGTCCAATTGCATCTGCCAAAGCATAAACCTTTCCATCAATAACGCACTTCTCAAATAAAACTTTCAACAATGCTTGTTTATCTTCTTGAGTTAAGCCTAAGTTTTGGTCAGCAAGTGGTAATACTTGGGTAACAACCCACCAATCCATAAATGGACGATACGCTTCAATTAAATCATCTGATAGGTTAAAGGGGTTACTAGTAGAGATATGGTTAATACCCCAACTAGGTTCAAGGCCGTGAATTACTATCTCTCGTCTAATCAACATTCGTAAGATAGCATAACCATAATTTAAGCTAGAATTGATAATGTCATCATAACGTCCCCGCTTAAAATTTTTCCCAAACAAGCTAATAAAATAAACCCTAGCAGCATAAGCTTCTGCATTGCGTTTATCTCCCTCTGTTACATTAGTCACTACCGACCTAATTAACTCTACCTGTTCTTTAGACTTAGTACATCGTTCTAATGCTCGAGCTTGATTTTCAATTTTAGTTACCACTATCTTTTTCCAAAGCCTACTTTTAACCTTATTGAGTAGTTCTAGTTGTTTTTGTAATAGTGAAAGACGCTTTTCTTGGACATAGATTGACTCAAATAATATCAAGGGAGAGTGGTTCACATCGCAAAATAACAAGGCGATATTATACTCAGCACACTTTCTAATTAAATTTTCTGAAAAATAGGAACGCTTATTGTCAAATAACAATAATTCCAATATCTTCATATGCAAAGTATTTTTCTACCTTATCGATTACACTTACGACCTTAATTCCGTTTTTACTGGTTGCCACAAAATTTCTCTTCTCTACATAGAGAATATTTTTCAAATTGTTAGACCTCTTTTATCTTAAAACCACACTTACCCATTTCATAAAGATGCTCTTTATTTTTGATTAAAACTTTTTCCTCACGACCATCTTTGGTAGTTAAAGCATCTTTAATAGGCTTCGACTTAGTCAGCTTTAAAGCACCATTTCGTTTCATCTTCATTCTTCTAGGTGTTCTTCTCTTAATCTCATCTATCTCGACATGATAGTAATCTACTTTAGTCCATAAACCACTACCACTTCCTAAATAAAGAGGATACCAGATATTTTCTTGCTGATACTTATTAGGAAATTCATCTAAAAACCTTGCTTTATAACGACTATAGAATTGGTTTGCATATTTTGTTAGCTTAAGGACTAAAGTTTTAGCACGCTCACTTGTAGTTGTTATTTCAAAGTTAATTGTTGTTAGTGGCTTAATAGCTTCACGTAAGATTGGTAGCTCATTAGCGACTTCTTTTTTTATACTATAGTCCCATTTTCTAGCTAGGATTAATCTTTTGGTTGGAATCGGTTCACTGTCTGAAACCCTTAACTCATTAAAAATATCATCAGCATCCCCCCAATTAACATCATCTGTCTTAAAATGTTCATTGACTAAAATAGTTCTCAATGCACCCTTCAAAGAACTACCAGGAATGTAAACTTCATTCAAGCCATTTCTGATAAACTGACTAATATCATTTAGCTGACCAAAATTTTTACTACTTTCATAGCCAGTTGCTTTGATTTGACAATAATTTCTTATAAAGGATAGTCAAATCCGGAAAATAGTAATAACCATCCTCAAAAATGTACTCTTTTTGATTATATGTTTTCCCACTACCAATGTGAACTGGTCCAACTGTTACTAGGGACAATTTAAACTTTGTGTATGTCAATTTTTTCACCTCGCTTTAAAAACCATAGAAAAGGCCTTTAGCAAAATTGTAAACTGGATGGGCATAGTTAGCTGGACTAACATCTACTATCGAACCTAAATATGGATTCAAAAAGACACTGCCTGCACTAAATTTATAAAGATCATTCTTTCTTAGAAGAACACCCGCAGTTTCACTATAAGTAAAGCCACTTGTTTTTTCTAATTTGTATTGCGCGCCCAATAAGGATTTAGTGAGTTCATTATTCTTAGGAAGACTTGTCGTTAGCAATAAGTGCCTCTGATACTCAAACTTATTTAAGTGGCTCAAAAAATCTGTATTCTGAAGCAAAGCTTAAAAAAGAACTCTAAGAAAATCACGGGGCTTTCTTAGAATCCTTTGAAAATGATGCACCCATGGATAGGGCCCATTTGTAAGCACAGAATGGATTTATCTAATCTAATCCTCTTTAGCATTAATCACATCACGCACAACTTGTAAGACCTGACCTAGTGCAATGTTATCAATTTTTATTAGGTATCTCATTGAGCGGGTTTGATAGTCAAAAGTATGGAATTGCAATGGATTGACTACCCCATCAACATGATCGTTCTTAACTTCTACGAACAGTCCAGTTTGCCTTAAACGATTATTTGGCGCATGAGTGATGGGACAAACTACCGCTAATCCCGTTAAAGATGAGTACTGTAAATTGCTAATCATTAAAGCAAGCCGGCCCTTACGAATCTCACTTCCCAAACTGGGATTAAAATCAATGGTGACAATATCGCCTTTATGAGGAAGATAATCCGTTCTAGCTCCACTCACTATCCAGTACCTCGCAATCATTCAGCACATCTTTTTGATGCAAATCTTCCTTAAACCAGTGCCCTTCAAAGGGATTTTTATGTTCTGGACGATAAACAATTGAACCATCGTCCTTAAGCTCAGCCTTAAACTTAGCACCTGGAGAAATGTTGAACGACTTAGGAATGGTTAACGTCACTGAATTACCTACTCTACGAACTTTAATAGTCATGTCAATCCCTCCTTGTATATCTTTAGTATACACTGTAGAATTATCGGAACCCATCACTCAATTTAACAAAGATACTTAGCCAGAAAATCACGTTGCTTTCTTAGAATCCTTTAAAAATGATGCACCCAAAGTTTTAATCAGAGCCGTTTTTTCCATTCTATCAGTAGCCGCCATCATCTTCGAAGAAAGCCCGCACTTTTTCCTCAGTGTCAACTACTACGGTAGGTATTTTTGCGACTGCTTTTAAAAAATTTGCTTGTAGCTGGGCTTGATCATCTATTTGAACGGACTGTGTATCAGTTACGGTTTCATCCTGCTTTTTAGTTGTCATAAACTCGCACCTCCACTTAGATTATGCCATAAAAGTCTCTAAAGTATGTAATTAAACACCTTAGGAAAAATGTATCTACCAGTGTGCACACAATTTCCTAACTTGACTAATCTGTGTAGCCAGAGATGACTCCAAAACTTAGTAAAGTTAGTAATTATTGTAGTCATGCTTGAATACAAACACCATCCCCCCGCTCCTTATTAATAAGCAGGGGGATGGTGTTAATTTAATCTTTTTAGGCTAAGAATTTAGGGTTAGCTTCAACGCCGAAGGCCTGGGCCAATTCTTTTAGCTGGTCATCCGTAATTTTTTGCTTGATTTGCCCGCCTTGCGCCATAATTTGGCTGTAGATTAAGGCGGTCTTTTCAACGGTTTCGATTAAACCAAAGGTTTCGTCTAGGTCAGCTCCGACTGCAAAGATTCCGTGGTGGGGCCACATTACCACCCAGTGGTCGGCCATTTTAGCCGCGGTCTTTGCGCCAATCTCGTCGGTGCCAGGGGTCATGTAGGGGATGATGCCAACCCCTTCTGGAAAGACCACCAAGGACTGGAAGCACCAATATCAACAGCAATATAGTATTTATTCACATTAGTACACCTTCTTTAAATTCCGTTATCATTTTACAAGTTAATTGTAACCGCTACAAAAAGGTGCTACAATGACATATATCCACTAAAAAAGCAACAAATTTACAGGTGACTTATGCTTAATAATAAACTTTTAAACCAGCTCCTAGCACTTACACCCTTAGAGGAGCAGCAACGTAGAAACCAAACCTTTATCGAAGACTTACCCCAAGCCGCTTTTGACTCCAAAGAAAAAAGTAGTCGGACTTTAACCAACTACTTTTTCAAAAATCAAGATATTTACCTCAGTAAGCACAATCGCTTTGCGGCTTACCCTAACCATAAACACACTTTCTTTGAGATGAATTACGTTTTACGGGGTCAGGCTAAGGAAGTGATTGCCGGCAAAACAATCACTTTAAACCAGGGTGACCTAATTCTCCTAGATGTCGGCACCTCTCATTCCATTCAAGCCTTAGGAGAAAACGATTTGTTAATCAACATTTTATTTCAAAATAATAACCTAAGCGTTGACCTCCTAAAGGAACTCAAGGGCCAACATAACGTCCTGGTTAACTTCTTACTTGCTAAGGCTAGCAGTAAACCGGATTATATTGTCTTTTCCCACCAAGCTAATCCTAAAATTAGTCAACTTCTAGATGAAATCATTACTGAGTATTATGAGCAAGCTGAGTTTAGCGAACTAGTTATCAAATCCTACCTCAACATTCTCATCAGCCAGTTGATTAGAAGCTTAAGCATCAAGCCTAGCCCTAAGGAAAGTGCGCAAAAAAAGTTGGCCTTACAGCTTTTAGCTGACATCGCTAGCGACTACCAAACAATCTCACTAACCCAGCTAGCTAAGCGCTATTCTTATAACCGCAACTACCTCAGTAACCTCTTTAAAGCCGAAATTGGGCAAACTTTTTCCGCCGTCTTAACTGAGCAAAGGTTGATGCAAGCGCACAAACTGCTAACCAAGACTAACTTGCCGGTTAATACAATTATTGAACAGGTGGGAATTAGTAACCGGTCGTTTTTTTACAAGAAGTACCTAGCTTACTACCACGTCAGTCCTAAGCAAAGCCGCAATCAAGCCTCAGCTATCTTTGACTAGTATTCAAGTAAGTATAAGTAAATGCACAAAAGCCCTAACCAGAAAAATTGGTTAGGGCTTTTGTGTCAATTTATAAACTAGCCTATTTCTTTTGAAAAATCAAAAATTCCCTGTTTTGTTTTTGGTTTTTATTTTTAAGTTAAAGTAACTTTCGATTTATAACTTTTATAGAAATAAAAAAACGTTAAATCTAGCATTGCACCGACCTAACAACAACAAAGTAAATCAAATATACACATTAAATGCTAAAAATAAGGCTCTAAGGAAGAAATAAGCTTCCTCAGAGCCTTATTATATTAATCCTTATTCGGTTGTTTCCGTCGCAAAAATTAAGTTATTATCTTGACCTAAAGTAATGGTTACCTTTGAGTGCGGCATGACCTTACCGGCAATGATTTCCTTAGCTAGTGGGGTTTCGACATGGTTAGTGATGAACCGTTCTAGTGGCCGAGCCCCGTAGGCTGGATCGTAGCCGGTCTTAGCAATCCACAACTTCGCTGGGTCACTAATTTCTAGGCTAATATCTTGGTTGGCCAACCGCTTAGACAATTGGGTAATGAATTTTTCGACAATCTCTTCAATCGCATTAAGTCCTAGCGGAGTGAACATGATAATGTCATCAATTCTGTTCAAAAATTCTGGCTTAAAGTGTTGCCGGGCCAGCTGCATAACCGCTTGCTTGGTTTGGTCATCAACCTTAGCCTCATCATTAGCCCGGTCCAAGAGAATGTCTGAACCAAGGTTGGAGGTCATAATTAAGATGGTGTTCTTAAAGTCAACCGTCCGGCCTTGGCTGTCGGTTAAACGACCGTCATCCAAGACTTGGAGTAAGATGTTGAAGACATCTGGGTGAGCCTTTTCAACCTCGTCTAAAAGGACAATTGTATAAGGATTACGCCGCACTGCTTCGGTCAACTGGCCCCCTTCTTCATAGCCAACGTAGCCGGGAGCAGCCCCAACCAAGCGGGAAACAGAATATTTCTCCATGTATTCACTCATATCAATTCTGACCATATGCTTTTCTGAATCAAAGAGGTTTTCGGCCAAGGCCTTAGCTAATTCGGTCTTCCCTACCCCGGTTGGGCCGAGGAACATGAATGAACCTAATGGCTTACTTGGGTCTTGGAGGCCGGCACGTGCCCGCAAGACGGCGTTGGCCACCGCGTCAACCGCCTCATCTTGACCAATCACTCGCTGGTGAAGGCTTGCTGGCAAGTTAAGTAACTTGGAGCGTTCGCTTTCGACTAACTTAGCCACGGGAATCCCGGTTAAGCGGGAAATGACGCTGGCAATCTCGTTTTGGGTAACAGATTCTTCGACCAACTTGCCTTCAGCCTGGTTAGCAGTTTCTAAAGTCTGTAACTCCTTTTGTAAAGCCGGGATGACCGCATTTTGGAGGCGGGCCACTTCTTCGTAATCTGCCTCGTTAGTAGCGGCCTCTAAGTCATGGTGAGCCTTATCCAATTCTTCTTTCTTATCGGAAATTGCTTGGATATCCTTCTTTTCAGTCTCCCACCGTAACTTCAGCTTTTGGACTTCCTCTTTAGTCTGAGCTAATTCAGCTTGCATCTCCTCCAAGCGCTTTTTAGAAGCAGGATCGTCTTCTTTTTTGAGGGCACTTTCTTCGACTTGTAGCCGTAATAAGTGGCGGTTAGCCTGGTCTAATTCGTTAGGGACTGAATTCATTTCAACCCTAATTTCCGCACAGGCTTCATCAACCAAGTCGATAGCCTTATCAGGTAAGAAGCGGTCGGTAATATAACGGTTGGCTAAGGTAGCAGCAGCTACCAAGGCGTTATCGTGAATCTTAACCCCGTGGTGAATTTCGTAGCGTTCCTTTAAGCCCCGTAGGATGGAAATCGTATCTTCCACGCTTGGTTCTTGGACGATTACCTTTTGGAAGCGCCGCTCTAGGGCCTTATCCTTTTCGACATACTGCCGGTATTCATCAAGCGTGGTTGCCCCAATCAAGTGCAACTCGCCCCGGGCTAGCATTGGCTTTAAGAGGTTGCCGGCATCCATACTACCTTCGGTTTTGCCAGCGCCAACGATGTTATGAATTTCATCGATGAAGAGGATAATCTGACCTTGA
>SAMEA104315421__coassemble_1660_pt1 | contig 10240 bp, 12 predicted proteins | sample SAMEA104315421__metabat2_low_PE_055 | metagenome-assembled genome bin SAMEA104315421 (sample SAMEA104315421) | gut metagenome | biome: Monkey gut; feature: monkey-associated habitat; material: faeces | place: China | collected 2013
CGGTAAATCATATCCCGGGTCTTAGCCACCATTGTTTCTACTGCGTGAGAAGGAGTAGTGGTGATAAACACCAAGTCACCTTCATGGATGTTGATATGGCGATGCCGGCCTAAAGCCATTTTTTGCAATGATTTTAACGGCTCACCCGAACGCCCCGTTTCTAAGATAACCACCTGTTCATCAGGTAATTTCTTAATTTCGTCTAGACTAACTAAAATGTCATCAGTCGGTAAGGTTAACTTGCCCCGTTTCATAGCAGTTCTAACCACTTTTTCAACGTCATGTCCTGTTAAAGCGACCTTGCGTTCATTAGCTGCAGCCGCGTCAAAAATTTGTTGCACCCGCAAAATGTTAGATGCTACACAGGCCACAATAATTCTGCCCCGCCGGTATTCAAAGGTTTCACTGATGAAATCATAGATTTCGTGTTCATTAACGATTTCCTTAGGATTTTCAGCGTTGGCAGAATCACTTAAGAGGGCTAACACCCCTTCTTGTCCTAGCGAAGCCAGTCGACCTAAATCCGTTTGATAACCCCGCGTTGCGGTCTGATCAAACTTAAAGTCACCGGTATAAACGATATTTCCCTCAGTCGTTTTGAGGACAATCCCCAATGATTCAGGAATTGAGTGCGTCGTTTTAAAAAAGGATACCGTTGCACTGGTAAAATCAATTTCTGTTTCCGCATTAATAATGTGGAAATCTTTAAACTTACGTGCTTGTTCTTCGTTTTCGCAGGCAATCTTAGCCAATGCGATTGTCAACTCGGAACCAAATACAGGCACATTAAATTCAGACACAAAATATGGTAAAGCACCGATTGCATCAGCGTGTCCGTGGGTTAAAAAGACTCCCACAATCTTATTAGCATTTTCACGCAAATAGGTAAAATCTGGAATCACAATGTCAATCCCTAATAGTTCATTTTCGGGATATTTTAACCCGCAATCCAAGATAAAAATACTATCGGCTACCTCGACAGCGTACATGTTTTTAGCATTTTCACGTACTCCGCCTAAAGGTATTATCTTTATATTCGCCATCATAACCCTCCTTTTAGAGTTCTAATTTTGCTAACACTTCTTTTGTTTCAACGTCATTTAAAGCTAGTAATGGCAGGCGCGTCGCTCCCACTTCAATACCAAGATGATTTAGCGCAGCTTTGACAGGGGTTGGTGATGGATAAGAGAAAAGAGTCTCCATCTTAGGTGTTAAAGCCCTCATCAAACTAGCTGCTTCCGCTAAATTACCCTTCGCTAAAGCTTGATACATTGCTTGCATTTCTAAGCCATAAATGTGGCTCGCCACAGAAATGATTCCCTGAGCCCCCACTGCTTTAGCTGCCAATGCGTCGGCATCTTCTCCTGAGTAAACCAAAAAGTCAGCCGGCGTTTGCTCTACTAACTTGGCTAATCCCACATTGCCCGTGCAATCTTTAATTCCAATGATATTAGGATGTTGTGCCAATTTGGCTACGGTAGCAACTTCCATTGTCACTCCAGTCCTGCCAGGGATGTTGTAGATGAAAATTGGTAAATCACTCGCATCAGCCACAGCTTCAAAGTGGGCAATCATTCCCTTTTGGTTGGGCTTATTATAGTAAGGAACTACTACCAAAGCAGCATCTACGCCCTCAATGGCTGCTACTTCCTTGGTAAAGGCGATTGTCTGCTTGGTATTATTTGAACCAGTTCCAACCATCAATGGTACCCGGCCAGCAATAATTTTAGCAGCCGCTTTGATTAAGGCTAGCTTTTCATCATGTTCTAGGGTTGGGCCTTCACCCGTCGTCCCATTTACTAATAACCCTTCAGTACCTGTAGCTAATAAATGATTAATTAATTTCTCCAATCTTGTTAAACTAAGTTCACCCTTTTCATCAAAGGGAGTAACCATTGCGGTTAAAATTTCTGTATTGTCAAACTTCATCTCGTTACCTTCCTTAGCTTTACTTGCTATTTTCTCAAATCGTCAGTAATGACGTGCTTGTGAGAAAGTTGCTTATTCGTATATCACTGAAGATTAATTATACCATATTCTTAACTAATAAGCGATTTTCTCAATTAAAAAGGCAGCAAAGTCATTAGACCCTGCTGCCTTAAAAATTATTAACGACGTAAACCTAAGCTCTTGATTAATTCACGGTAACGTTGTACGTCAGTCTTACGTAAGTATGCTAATAAGTTACGACGGTGACCAATCTTCTTCATCAAACCACGTTGTGAAGCGAAGTCCTTCTTGTGTTGACGAATGTGTTCGTTTAACTTGTTGATGTCAGCTGTTAATAAAGCAATTTGTACTTCTGCTGAACCTGTATCGCCTTCGTGACGAGCATACTTTGCCATAATTTCACTTTTTGTCATAATTTTATCCACCTTTCAAAATGTTGCCCCAAACCGAGTAAGTCGTCGGTGTCGTCGCCAAACTAAGTTAGAGGTCTAGTACTTTTTTACCGTACCTAATAATTTTACTAGATTAGTAATTAAATTACAAGCTTTAAATTGACAATCTGATGTCAAGGAAATTTTCTTGACACTTATCGTATTTTTTTATTGCATTGTTTTCATGCCTCTTGTATAATGATTACTGTTGAAAATTTATATGATACCGTTTCGGAATCATTTACCGGAGGTGAAATTGATGCCAATTATTAAATCCGCTATCGAACGTGTAAGAACAAACGAAAAAGCTAACGCAAAAAACTCAGCACAATTAAGTCAAATGCGTACTGCTATCAAGAAATTCGAAAAAGCTAAGACTGCTGGCGCAGAAAACACGGAAGAATTATACCGTGCTGCTGTTTCTGCAGTTGACAAAGCCTTATCAAAGGGTCTTATCAAGGCTAACAAGGCTGCTCGTGACAAGTCACGTATGGCTGCTCGCTTAGCTAAGTAAGAAAGTATAAAAAAAGCTAGGAACGAATGTTCCTAGCTTTTTTATTTTACATATTCCAACATAAACAGTTGAAACAATAGCTCTGCTTCCTGTTGGGTTGATTTAAGTTTCTTTTCCACTGCAACTAACCCTAAATAGGCGCTGGCCAAATCTTTTAGGGCAAACCGATACTGCCTAATGTTTCTTAAGGCAATCTTTACCCGGTATGGGTGCGCCTTTAATACTTGCGCGATGTTTCCTTGTGCGTAACCTTTGGCAGCGAGGACTTGAATTTGAATCAACAACCTAAATTGCCCTAGCAAAATCGCATTTAACTTTAACGGCTCTTCTTTTTGCTCTAGTAAATCATGGTATAAACCTAAGGCTGCCTGAACTTTTTTAGCTAGCACTAAATCAACTAGTTTAAAAACATTTTGTTCTAGTGACCGAGTTACCATCCGCTCAACTTGGGCTACCGTAATTTCTCTTGTTTCCATTGCTAACAAGGTCAACTTGGGTAATTCAGCCATTATCCGGGTCAAATTAGCATCCGTACGTACAAGCAATTCTTCAAGTGCCTCAGCAGTAATTGTATATCCCTTTGCTTGTAATTCTTCTTTTAACCTTTGGCGAATTTCGCCCTCGCTTGCAGGGGCTGCATCAACTAGTACCGCGGCCTTTTTTAATTTCTTCGTAACCTTTTTCCGTTCGTCTAACTTAACATAAGGGGCTAAAAATACTAAGACAGTAGTTGGCTCCGGATTATCTAAATAGTTCATTAGCCCATCTATATCATGCTCTACCTTACTTTTTTTACTCTCAGCCGTCAAAAATAAGGGGCGCTTAACAAAAACCAACCTCTTATCGCCAAAAAATGGAATCTCTAAAGCGTCGTTCAAAGCTTCAACTAAGGGCGTCGTCTCCATGTCGTAGGCCCCCACGTTAAACTCCCGCTCTTCTTTAGGAACTAATTTTAAAAAAGCTTCTTTGGCTTGATTAATGCTATATTCCTCGGCACCTAAAACTAGGTAAACCGGTGCACACTCACCTTGAGCTAGCTTTTTTCCCAATTCACTTACTTTCATCAAAATATCAACTTTCTTTTAATTTAAAATCTAATCCAAAAAGCTACTAGTACCTGTCTGCTGGGCAAAATCGACTAACTTGGTTCCGAAAAAATCGGTCTCTATCTTTATCATCCCCCGCTGAGCTGTCAAACGATAGGGAATGTTAGCCGCAGCCAACGTAGCAAGCGTCTCTGGGTGGGGGTGACCATAACGATTGTGTCTGCCCGCAGAAATAATCACTAACTGCGGCTTAATTTTGCCTATGAACCTAGGATCAGATGAAGTTTTGCTACCATGGTGGCCCGCTTTCAAGACCGTTGCAGTTAAATTAGGGTACTTTGCTAGCAACACTAACTCATTAGCACGATCTAGATCTCCCATGAACAAGTAACTAGTCCGTTTTAAATTGTACCATAAAACTAGCGAACATTCATTGGTTCCCTTTCCTGCCGTAAACGGGTGTAACAGTTTAACTTGCCTTAAGGTGGCGGAATTACCAACCGTTACCGGCCAAATCTTAGTTTGACTTAACCTTGCTTGTCGCACCCGCCCTTGAAACGAAGGTAACTTCTCCATCCCGGCCGGAATAAAAATCTGCTTGATTGTTATTACTTGACTTAAGCTCGGAAAATTACCCACGTGATCACTATCTTGGTGAGTCAAAACCAGCTGATCAATCCGCCCGACCCCTTTACTCAATAAGTAATTAGCAATCACGGTCTGCCCCGCCGTCTTACTTTGCCGGACTTGCCATTTTTCCTTGGTAAATGCCACCTTACCACCTGTGTCAATCAACGTCACCGTCCGGTTAAATTTATCTCTAATCAAGGTCGCGTCTCCTTGACCTACGTCGAAATAAACCACTTCACTTGTAAGGGGCAAGTGAATCATCATAAAAGCTAAACAATAAGTCAGCAATAAACAGATAACTAACCTTTTCTTTGGTTTAACCAATAGCAATAACGTTAATCCTAGCCAAAAACAAACTATAATTAACGGCGGTTTTCCAAAAACGACTTCCATTGGCAGTCGTTTTAACAAGGTAAAACCCAGGCTACAAGCAGTTAAAACTTGGTTGCACAGTGGCCTTAACCAATGACACATAACTCCCAAAACTACGCTTGGTAAAATCAGCCATTCAAAAATGGGGATTATTAAAATAGTCAGCGCCATCGTCAGTAAATTCCACTTGTATGTTTGCCATAAGATTAAGGGTAAACTAAGTAAATTTAAATAAACACCTAACTTAATATCACTAAGCTTAGGGGCAATTAAAATCATCAGAGTTAATAGGTAACTTAACTGAGCACCTAAACTAAAGACGACTGCAGGATTAACTAGTAAATTAACGAGCACAACTAGTGACCATGAATTCAATGAATTCCAAGGCCGAACCCCTAACAATTTCATTAAGTTGGCTATAAAAACCATCCCACTTGCTCTTAATAGGCTTAACGATGCTCCACCCAGGAGGGCGTAGACCGGAATGATACATAAAGTTAGTAAATTAGTAGCTTCTTGACTTAATTTTACTAACCTACAGATTCGCTTAATAACTAACAGTAGGTAAAAAACATGCATGCCCGATAGACAAAATAGGTATAAGAGCCCTAAATTACGAATTTGGTCCAAGGTATCAGCGAAGACTTGAGGTTGATAACCTATCAATAAGACCGCGGCGTAATTTCCCAACGGCTGTGGTAAGCGGGCAAAATAAAGCATCAACCTCCTGCGCACCTCATGAAGTTTACCCACTAAGCCTGGTTTTTTCTCAAGCCGCGGACTAGCTGCTTGAATATAAATCGAATTGGCAATCTTCTTTGTTTCACAAAAACGACGGTAATCAAATTCGTTTTCATTCGTAGGAACATTAATTCCGTTAATTTTACCAGTAAAGTCAACTTGCAAGTTTGCCTGATTTTCAAGCCACCATTGCTGCTGGTCTTGATTCTTTAATTGGTAAAAGGCTTGGACCTTTTGTTTTATCTGCGGACAGTAGGCTTCCAACGTCACTAGATTGCCATTGACCTTAGTTTGATCAGCATACACCTGCAGTTGGCCCGTTATGGGTGTCTGCTTTGGATAAATTTTACTTTGAAAACTTCTTTGAAAGTTAATGACACTTAGTGAAAAACACAGCGCAAATACTAGGTTACCTATTAGAATTTGTGGTTGCTTCAAGCAAACCATTCTAACCAGTAGTAATAACCAAATACTAAGACCAAGCCACGTGAAATTAAGCCATAAAAAACTGAGTGAAATCGCACTTAGTGCCGCTAAAAATAAACTAAGTTCTAGCAGAAGGATACCTAGTCATCTAAGGAAATCTTTAATTGACTAGCGGCGACCATGTGCAAATATTCCTTATCAATTTTAACTTGAGAAACAGCCACATTTTTTAATTTTAACAACCTAACAGCATAATCATCATTGTGATAATTGCGCAGGTAATATATCTTTTTAATCCCTGCTTGTAATAGCATCTTTGTGCACTGTAAACATGGGAAATCAGTTACGTATACTTCGGCATCAGCGGTCGCTACCCCAAATTTAGCACACTGTAACACGGCGTTCATTTCAGCATGAATCGTCCGCAAACAGTGACCGTCAACGATATAGCAACCTGCATCTAAACAATGATCATCCCCCGAAACAGAGCCATTGTAACCACCGGCTATTATCCGCTTATCCCGTACTAAAATAGCCCCTACGGCCAACCGATTGCAAGTGCTCCGTAAGGATAGCAATACTGCTTGCAACATAAAGTATTGGTCCCAAGGGATTCTTTTTTCAGTCATTAGATTCACCTCACTAAATTCTTAATTCATAGTATAACATTCACACCGTTAGTCGACTAGAGATGGAAGCAAAGGTTTTGTCTCCAATCCCCGAAACATTTTTGAGGTCATCAATGCTGTTAAACTTTCCATGTTCTTGTCTGTAAGCAATTATTTGCTCCGCTTTTTTATCACCTATTCCGGTTAATTCCATTAGCTGTTCTTTTGTAGCTGTATTCAAATTAATCTTACTTGCATCAGTTTCTCCTTGGCCTTCAGTTCCAGCAACTTCGCTAGTAGTCTCCGTTTCTGCTGAGGCTGCTTGGTTTTTAATTAAAATTGGACTGTTTATCTCCGGAGTCTCTCCTTGCTGAGGAATGTAGACAATCATCTGATCTACTAGCTGACTCGCCAGGTTCACCTGTTTTAAGTCCGCATCAGCAGTTAATCCCCCCGCTTTGGCTAAGACATAATTAACCCTAACGTTTGCCGGAACCTGGTAAACACCTGGCTTTTTTACCGCCCCCTTTACATCAACGTATATTCTTGTAGCAGTTTTATTTTGGCTAAATTGACTAACGGTTGCGCTTAGTTGACTACTAACTCCACTTGAACTAGTTACTGCCATCAAGCTATCCTCACCTGGCTTAGTAACCCTATTCCAAGCAAAATACCCTCCTCCAAGTAAAAGGACTATCCCTAGCAAACATAGCTTGAACTTATTTTCTTCCCAAAATTCCATTAGCTCCGTTAACATCTTTTTTCCTCCCTTCATATTTAAGATACGCAAAAAAGACGTGATTTGTTTTTTTTAATCAAAAAAAGCTGCAATAAATTTTTTCAAATTTATCACAGCTCGTTAGGTTAATTTTCTTCTAAAAATCTAACCCGGTTTTTAGCAAAAATCATTAGGGGGTTTTACGTCAGCCAAAGACGATTTTTAAAAGCTAAAAGTGCATTAGTGATTATTGAGGAACATAAATTTTAGGTCAATTTACGGTCAAAAAATACCTCCTACCAATTTTCGATAGGGGGGGTTGACTTATATTCGATTAGTGATATTATATAGATGAGATGAAAACGATATAATTTACCAATTATTTATCTACCTTTACAGGAATGTAAATTATATTATTTTCTTTATCTTGATTTATTTTTATCTAACTTTACAGGAATGTAAAATGTATCATTTTCTTTATTTTGACTTTACACTATCTAACTTAATAGGAACGATACATTTTACAAACTAAAAGGGAGCTTGTTTTAAGCTCCCTTTATTTTTTATTCTGACGGTTCACCGAATAACTTTATATAGTCTTCGGTATCTAACCATTTAGCGCCCCATTCGCGTGCTTGTTTGTCTGTAACTTCTGGGGTGATTCTAACCTCGTTCCACCCCTGATGGATGAAGAACATTTCACCGTTCTTCTTCCTCCACAACCCTTCGTAACGATAATCATAATCGTCCAGGGTCTTTGCATTGTAGTAGTAGCCTAACTCTGTGGCTGTTTCTGTGTTATATAATTTTCCATTAACTATTTTCTTAATTTTCATTTCTTTTTCCTGCCTTTCTTTTTATCATTTTTTGCTTAATCAAAAGTTAGTGGGACGATCTTGAACCCTGCTTCATGTCCTCCAGTAGGGCGATGTCTTGCTTAAGTCTAGTCCATTTCATAAACTTCACCTTCTTCATCATGGAATAGGTATGAACATGTACGTTGTTTATAATACTCATACCTTTTAAGCCGATAGTAACGGAGTTGGCGAGTGTTACCGCATTTAGGGCGGGTATAGCCCGACCCTTTAAGCCCGCCCGTTTTCCACTTAAAAGCCCAATCGTGTAGGGCTTTTTCAACGTCCCAAAGAGACCCATAATCACAGATATAAGCGTGCAAGTACTCTTGCTCTTCTTTTTCTGAACGATCAAGCGGACTATAGAATCGATAGCCCGAGCTTAAAAAATCATCTTCGTCAAAATCGACCCACAAAACTTCATTAGTTTGTGGATTAACGACTTTAGCACACATGCAATTGCCATAGTCATCCATAGTGCAAATGTCTACAACCTCACTACTAAGAATAAAGTTAGCGGTTTTAGTAACCCGACGATTAACCTGCATTTTTTTAGTCTTTTTCATTTCGATTTCCTACCTTTCCTTATCTAACTTACAAATACATTATAACGCCGTGTTATACATTTGTAAATACTTTTTTCAAAAAAAAAATAATAAAAAAGAGTGCCGGTCTGGCACCCCAATTAATAGTTGTAATGGTCAGCGACTCTGACTTCGCGCTTTAAATTAAATGATCTAACACCGTAGGTAGAGGCCAATGCTTAAGTGACTCGCCAAACTTGACTTCGGCTCTGATTGAAAACTTATCAACTCCGACAATTTCCCCTTCGCCGGCCTTAGCTTTAACCTTGCGACCAACTAAAAATTTTAGTTGGTCTAATCGGGTGTCAGGCTTAACTTCACTTTTAGTAACTTCAAAATCTACAATGTTGCGGTTATCATCTACTTTAATGATACTCCCACATGGGATGTTTTCAAATTTGTTATCTAAGATAAGTTGTCCCTGTTCGTTGTAATATGCCCACCCGATTTCACGGGCTTTAGGGTCACGCGCTTTGATGTATTCCTTGTTGTTAATTTTCATTATTGATTACCTCCTATTTAATCTTAATCATCTTCACTTTTTAAAAGGTCCTTATAAACTGCTTCCATCGCTTTGTAGCGGTTTAATTCATTAATTTCGTTTTGAAGCCATTTATATTCACTTTCAAGGTCATCTAACGCTGACAGATTACCGTTAGCAATTTGTTCAGCTACTTGAGCTATGTTCTTTGACACTAATTCAATTCTCTTTTTACAATCCTTTTGTACGTTTTGAACTCTTTCCATTTTTTCTTCGATTTTTTTCATTTTAAATTTCTCCTTTATCTAACTTACAAATATATTATAACACGGCGTTATATATAAAGCAATAAAAAATACCCTATTTTTAGGGTACTTCATTAAAATATTTCGGCTTGCTCTTTTAAAATTTGCGCTAATTCGTAAATAGTCATACGTTTATATTTACGCTCTTCCAACGTTTCTAGGCTTTCAAGATAATCATCCATGGCGCTTTCGTATTCTTCTTCTGACTCAAAGTCTGATTGTTCCGGTTCGTCCCACAGGTAATCACTTATAAACTCTGTATCTGGGGCTTCCGGAAACACTGAGTAAATCGCAATTACCTTTAAATTGGCTCCGAATTCGGCTAAATCTTGTATAACCTCAGCGATTAAATCTTCATTTTCGTAACTAAATTTCATCTAACTTCGCCTCCAATACGGCTTTAAGCTCAAGCAAATCTTGCTTATAACTGTCAATTTCTGTGGTATACTCTTCCGCCTTACTACCCGGCTTAGGTCGAACGAATGAGAACGCTGAGCGCCTTAGTTTGTCATACCCCACCTTAGTCTTGTTCTTAGCTTCCCATTTACGAGAAGCTTTAACTTGTGCTTCTGATACCGGC
>SAMEA104315421__coassemble_1669_pt1 | contig 10161 bp, 3 predicted proteins | sample SAMEA104315421__metabat2_low_PE_055 | metagenome-assembled genome bin SAMEA104315421 (sample SAMEA104315421) | gut metagenome | biome: Monkey gut; feature: monkey-associated habitat; material: faeces | place: China | collected 2013
TCTTATTTTGATTTGCAATGTATTGGAACCCTGTCTTCATTGCTCCACTCCATTGATCAAACAAGTACCATTTACCACCTATTTGTTGTTGACCATACTGCATTTGGCCTTGGCTGTTATAGTAAACTGTCTTATTTTGATTTGCAATGTATTGGAAGCCCGTTTGTTTAATCCCATTCTTGTAGAGATACCATTTGCCACCTTCATTATATTGACCACTCTTTTTAGTAGATTGGCTTGTTTTGTCGTTTAAAACCCCATTACTTAAATTATAAACAACGCCATCAATTGTAACCTTGCCAGTCAACTTCTTCAAACCACTATCATAGATGTTAAGTTGCCCATTTCGAGTAACAAAGTAGTATGCTGTATTACCAACAACTTTTTCTTTAACGTATGAAATTGAAGAATCATTGTTGAAGACGCTAGCCTTCAAGTAGTTACTGTAAGCAGTTGGAACATTCTTTGTTAACGCACTGGTATTACCAAAAGTTTTTGTATATACAAGTTGGTTGGTATCGAAATGAGTATCACTCCAAATCATACTTGGTCTGAAGTTAACAATATGCACCTGCCCCATTTGGTCAAAGGCTAAACCAAAGTAATTAGCCCCAAAACTATATTGATCCCAGCCATAAGCAAGTGAGTACGCGTGTCCGTTACCATCAGCACCTGCATTAGATCCACCGCTAGTAGCAGGCATATCGTCATATAGCATTAAAGTAAGTGTTTGGAAGACCGCCCTCTTTAAATCATACATCGTTGTTTTACGATTAGTAGTCATCGTAGCTGCATAATTCAAAAGAGTTGATCCATAATCTTCTGAATAACCATGTAGGCCGTAAGAAGAATATGCTTGCTTCAAAACAGCAGTATCATGGGTACCAGTTGAGATACTGTGACGATTCCTGGTATACCCTTGGGCAACTTTGACAGCTAATCCCAATGAATCCTTAGTAATCATTAACTGCCATGAGTTTGAATCCTGCCCATTAACAGCCCAAACACTTTGTCTAGCTGTATTAAGTAATTGGGCAGCAAAGAAATTAATCTCTTTTAACTCACTGTCTGTTAAATTTGCATAATCGTTGATTATCTGCACCTTATCGTTACGAGTATCTGCGCTATATTTAACAGCATCTAAGTTATCATAACCATAGTTATAGCCCCGATTGTAAATGTTATTACCATTGAAGCCAACTACAGCTTCATCTACATCATTATAGAAAGTTAAATTATTTTGTGAAGCACCTTTCATCGTTGTTGCCAACGTACTAGCAGCTTGCTTAGCTGCTTGCGTATTATTATTACGCGGTGCCTTCTTAACTGTATCAGCATTGGCGTTCCCGTCTGCCAACACCTTCCCAGTTTGACTAGCTTGGCTAGCAGTATCGCTTCCCACACTAGCTGTTGCCGAACTAGTTGCTACTTCAGCCACGGAAGAACTACTAGAAGAACTGTCTGTATTTGAAGAAGGTTCTTCAACATTTCTAGTAGTAGTCTGATTAGTAGAACTGGTCTCAGCATTGAGGTAACTAGCACTGCTACTTTCTGATGTCGAAGTAGCAGCTTGCAACTTAGTTAGAACTTGTGCTGCTTGACTAGTCGAACTAATCTGGTCGGCTAAACTAGTCTTACTTACCTGTGAACTCTGAGTAGAATTTGAGTCATTGGCAAGCACATTATTAACGCCACTTGAATCAGAGCTTGTATTTACATCGTCAGCCTTTGCTAAAGTGGCGCCTCCCCCAAATATTGCAGTAAGCGTCATACCTAATAACACCTTCTGCAATACCTTGTTCATAGAAGTTTTCCTCCTTTCGATTGCATTATATCAAGCTTTAAAACACTTTCTGATCAATTTATTATCCTTAAACTTTTCTTAACAAAAAATTCACATTTATGATAAAATGATGCTATTTTCCATCTTGTATATATAAGCTTAATTTTAATATTAACTAACATATCCACCATTATTACATTCTTTTAATTCATCTATGATACAATGAAATGGAATTAGACTGCCTATTAGGAGTAATTTTTATGACTAAGAAACTTTCAATTATTGTCCCATGCTATTTGGAAGAAAAAACTATCCCACTTTTTTACACAGCGGTAGAAAGAATTAAACCTCAATTACCCAAAATTGAATTAGAGTATTGGTTTATTAATGATGGTTCAACCGATAATACATTAAACGAAATAAAAAAACTAAATCAATTAAATCCTCATCACGTTCACTACGTCTCATTCACTCGAAATTTTGGTAAAGAAGCAGCATTATATTGCGGCTTAAAAAACGCTACCGGTGACTATGTTACTGTTATGGATGCAGATTTACAGGATCCACCTGAAATGCTACCGGAAATGTTTTCTTATCTTGAACGAGGTTATGATTGTATTGGTACTCGTAGAATGAATAGAAAAGGTGAACCCCCTATTCGTTCATTTTTTGCCAAGCTCTTTTATAAATTAATTAATAAAATCTCAGATACAGAAATAGTTGATGGTGCTCGTGATTACCGGCTAATGACTCGGCAGATGGTAGATGCAATTTTAGAAATGGCTGAATATAACCGTTTTTCAAAGGGTATCTTCAGCTGGGTTGGTTTTAAAACAAAATACCTTGAATACAAAAATCAAGAGCGGATTGCAGGTGAGACATCTTGGAACTTTTGGAAGTTATTTACCTATTCTATCGATGGAATTGTTAATTTTTCTCAGTTTCCCCTGGACCTGGCTTCGTTTTTTGGATTTATGTCTTCACTATTTTCCGGCTTAGGAATTATTTTCATCATTATTCGTTACCTAATTCATGGCGATCCGACTAGCGGCTGGGCTTCTACCGTCTGTATCATTCTTTTTGTCGGCGGTATTCAACTAATGTTCTTGGGAATCATTGGAAAATATATTGGCAAGATATTTACCGAGGTTAAGCACCGTCCCATCTATATTGTTAAAGAAAAAAAATGAGACGTTAATTTCCATAAGAAACATATGAATTAAACCGCAAGGAATAGTTATGTTTTTTTACCCAAAAACTGAAACTTGAAAATAAAAAATGGCGCAAAAATTATCCTATACTAATAAAATAGACATATGCATAGGAAGATTTCGCGTATTTTCACAAAACTCTGGGTGTGAGTGTTTTCTACCTGGAGTTTTTTATTTTCTTATGAGAAATTTTAAACATCTTAAAGCACGAGTCTACTTACAAACTTGTTTTGGCAAGAATATAAAAAGCTCCATGAAAACTGCATGAGCTTCATGGAACTTATCTAAAAATATTTACTTTTACACAGTTGTTGACAAAAAGCCTGAATCCTATAATCAAGTCATCAAAGCCACAATTTCTACTAATGTATATGCTCAGCAAAATATATTATGGCACTTAATTATCACTAATTAATTAATAAATAGTGATAATAATTAATTTATCAAACTTTTCATTATACACTAATTTTTAATATTACTTCATTAGCAAATTCTACTGCTTTAAAGCACCTGAATAGGGATCAAAATAATATTTTTTCCCATTAATTACTTGCCAACCATATAACATATGACCATTTTTATCATAATAAACTGTTTTATTTTGATCACTTAAATAGGTAAAGCCTGTAGACATTTTACCTGTCTTTAAATCAAAATTATACCAAACATTTCCTAATTTCTTTTGACCTGTCTGCATTTTGCCTGAGGCTTCATCAAAATAATAATAGTCTTTACCTATCTTCTGCCAACCATACTGCATTTGACCATTACTTGCATAGTAGACTATTTTATATTGTTCTGGAATATATTGGAATCCCGTTTGCATCGCCCCGCTCCACTTATCAAACAAGTACCACTTACCGTTTATCTGCTGTTGACCATACTGCATTTGGCCATTATTTGCATAATAAACTGTCTTATATTGCTCTGGAATATATTGGAATCCCGTTTGCATTGCTCCACTCCACTTATCAAACAAGTACCACTTACCGTTTATCTGCTGTTGACCATATTGCATCTGTCCATTATTTGCATAATAAACTGTCTTATATTGCTCTGGAATATATTGGAACCCCGTTTGCATTGCTCCACTCCACTTATCAAACAAATACCACTTACCGTTTATCTGTTGCTGACCATATAACATATGACCATTTTTATCATAATAAACTGTTTTATTTTGATCACTTAAATAGGTAAAGCCTGTAGACATTTTACCTGTCTTTAAATCAAAATTATACCAAACATTTCCTAATTTCTTTTGACCTGTCTGCATTTTGCCTGAGGCTTCATCAAAATAATAATAGTCTTTACCTATCTTCTGCCAACCATACTGCATTTGACCATTACTTGCATAGTAGACTATTTTATATTGTTCTGGAATATATTGGAATCCCGTTTGCATCGCCCCGCTCCACTTATCAAATAAGTACCACTTGCCATTTATCTGTTGTTGGCCATATTGCATTTGTCCATTATTTGCATAATAAACTGTTTTATGTTGTTCTGGAATATATTGAAAACCGGTTTGCATATTACCAACTCTATCAAAAAGATACCAGTGGTCATTAATCTTAGCCTGTCCGTACGTTATTTGACCTTGACCATCATAATACTGAATACCTCTAGTAGTGGGATTATAATAAAACACATTTGCTCGCAATTGTCCTGATGCTTTGTCGAAATAGTATACCTTACCATTAATAACTTGTCGCCCGTATTGCATCTGACCTTGATCATTGTAATAAACTGTTTTATTTTGATACCCTATCCACTTAAACTGCGATGTTAATTCATGACCATCTGCATCATCAAAGTAATACCAATATCTGTTAATTTTGGCTTGACCATGAATCATCTTCCCCGTGTTATCATAAAAGACAGTCCTATTACCCTTTGCTAATTTTTGCCATCCATATTTCATCGCACCAGAAGCACTATCAAATAGATACCATGATCCATTAATATACTGTTCTCCATACTGCATCTGACCTTGACTATTATAATAGACATTTTTTGTCTGACTAGCAATGTACTTCACACCTGTTTGCATCGCACCTGAAGCTTCGTCAAAGTAATACCAGTGACCATTAATATTTTGTTGGCCGTATTGCATTTGACCGGCACTGTTATAGTAAACTACTTTATTGCCGTTATTGATATGTTGGAAGCCAGTTTGTTTCTGACCATTCTTATATAAATACCAGTGGCCGTTTTCATATTTTTCCTGGCTAACTGGTTGGTCAAAGCGGTAGAAGGAGTAAGTATTAATTACGCTGATTAACTTACTTGCGTAGGTTGGATCTGTAGCATAGGTGCCATAAACCCCGTAGCGTAAGTTTTGGGCGGCTGCTTGATAACTGCCAGCTTTCTTAGATGAATTAGGAAAGTTATTATTAATCATTTGCGCGTAGCGTACAAGTGAATCGTAATAACTGCTATACTTTTGAAACTTAGCATTTACACGGTGATAGGCTCCACCATAATATTCTAATGTTGGCATCAAGACATATTCACCTATACCATTATACTTAACCCCAAATAAGTTATGAGCACTAGTTGCTAAAGTACTCTGCCCCCATGCACTTTCTAGTCCGGCTTGAGCCATCATTAAGGAAGCATATACCCCATATTCTTGAGAAACCTGCATGGCTGCGCTACCGATTTGGTTAACGAAATTTTGCACAGTCCAAGATGCATTTGTTACACTTGGAGTTACGTTAGAGTTATTAGCCACTCCTGCTACGTTAGTTGCATCATGCGCCTTAGCCCCAGTACTAGCCGAAACATCATTTTTGATATCACCGTGGTAACTATAGTCAGTCTTAGATTCAGCTGCTTGGTTAGTAGTGGCGAGCACTTTAGGGGTAGCCACTGACTTAACGGCAGCCTTGCTAGCAGTAGCTGTGTTAGCACTACTGGAGCTTTGACTGGCTTGATTAACAGTCAAATTAGTAGTTGCACTTGAACTAGCACTGGTAGCTGGTGCCGTTGCTTGACTTGTAGCAGTAGAAGTTACCGCTTGGCTAGACACAACTGTAGTGCTGGTAGCATGAGTCTCACTACTTGCAGAAGCTACGCTTGCTGAAGTTGTAACTGACGTTGCTTGTGAGCTGGCTGAGCTAGTAATTACCATTTGTTGTGGAGACTTTTCACTGCTAGTCTTAGCGATAGAATCATTTGACCGTAATGTGTGTACGTTGCTCATAGCATTAGCACTGGTAGTCGCTACAGTTACATTTGCTGTCTTTTCTGCTTGAATATTATTAGCTCCGGTCGTATCCGCATGTGCTGAAAAACCGACCGTTCCCAAGGTAGTTAACAAAGTAACTCCGGAAGCCAAATATAATTGTTTTAACTTTTGTTTTTTATATTTTTTAACGAATTGCTTTTCTCTTGTTTTTTTCATAATATTCCTTTCCATACTCCAATTCCCTAGTTAAATTCTAGCTGTCCATTTTAAATTAAAGCGCAGCACTTATTATTAGTCAATATTTCCCATGTATTTGTTGACTAATTGAAATATTTATAAAATTTTCAAAAATCATTATTCTTGCTCCTAAATTAAACAAATACGAGCAGATACTACAAATGATACTTTCAAAAACCTTAAATCAGAATCCAGAGCATATCATACTATTCGGTTCTATACTTTTTACTGTGTAATGATATTCCATAATAAAATCTTTTTACCATAGAATATTATTGAAAATACAAAAAACTCCACAAGAACTGCTTGAGTTCTATGGAGTCCACTCAAAAATATTTAACAAAAAGCTTGAAATTCGTTAATTTACACTAACTTGCTTATAACTTCCCGTTAGGCTGTCCATCTTTTGAACAACTTTGGTTTGGATATTAAAGCGATACATCCCTTTTAATACTGAAACTCCTGGGTTAGTAGCACTAGTGGTTCTGATTTCAATCAGATAGTTGTTATCGCCTTGGTCTTGGGTGAAGTATTGATCACCACTCTGCTTAACCACACCACTGGCAGCTTGGAATTGGCTGATAATACCTTCGTCAGCTAATTGATTAGCTACTGAGGATACAGCTTGACTTGGAGCTGATGAAATATCTGCCCCTGTTTGTGAGCTATATTGTGAACTAGCTAATGTAGAGTTTTTAGTATTTACATAGGTACTAGTTGTTGAACTGGAGCTAACCATTGCCGCACTGGATTTACTTGCCTCTTCAGCCAACGCGGCCGCTACCTTTTGCTTGTAGCTCTTAGCTTTTTGTTGTAACTCTGCCACTACCTTATAGCTAGAATCTAAATCTTCTAAGGCTTCTAAGCTACCTTGGGCTTCATTATACTTTTGGGCTTGATAGTATTTTTGAATTTCAGCATAGTAGGTATTAGCTAAGTTAATTACACTATATTCCTTATTAGTTGCCTTAACTTGTTTAACAAATTCCGTTGGTTCAGTAACTTCCAGTAAGTCAGCTAACTTTGTCTTAGCATTCTTCAACTTATTAGCGCTTAAGTTATCCTTAACAATCTTTAAATCACCAGTATCATTTGCCAATTGGCTAACCTTTTTAATTTTACTATTCTTGTATGGTTTCAAAGTTTCATAAGCTTTATTAACTCGGCCATTATCTAGTTGAGTCAAAGATTTTTCATAGGCTATTTTAGCAGCCCTTACCTGACTGGTACTAGTAGATTGACTGGCACTTTGTTTATTATTACTATTACTGCATCCACCTAAACCAGCAACTACTAATACAGTAGCACCAATGGTTAGTAGGCTCTTTTTGAATTTCCACATAGAAATCCCCCCTTTTCATCTAAAATTATACCCTTGTGATTAGATTATGACAAACTTTTATAGTAAAAGAATATTAGAAAATTTCAGCATTTTATACTCTTTTAACCAACTATCGCAATGGTATTTTTTTGTAAATAATCCTACATTACATAACTTAAACAGCATATTCGCTATATACCTTGGTAGTCAAACAACAAAATATTTTCTTTAGGGCTACCTCACTATAGTAAAAAACACTACCAAATTCTATTAATTACTATAACAACGTCAATAAAATAATATTAATTAAGTAATCAACATTATTTCAATAACTTCAGTAATCTTAGAACTAGCTTATTATCAATAATTTTAGACTCATACATTTTGAATAAAACAAAAAGAGACTGAGAAAAAACTAAATTTTTAGCTAGAACTTAGAAATAACCGCAACAAAAAATGCTAGAACTCAATGTTTTCAGTAAACATAGTTTCTAGCACTTTATAAGTTTTGAGACTTTTTTCAGCTTCCTAAAAAATTATTATCAATGACGTTATATTTTTAATCAAACGCCATACATTAAATCGTGCGCTAATTTGGACCGACTAACTCCAAATCTTGCTAAATAACCATATGGATCCACGTGGTCTCCCCAAATATTATGGCTAACCCAATTATGGCTCTTAATTCCTCTAGTACCTGCACTACCAGCATCCAAAGTAAGTGGAATATTATATTTTCCAGCCATATCTCGTGCTAACCTAATGTAGGTAACATAATCTTGCCAAAATTGATTTCCGTTCCAGGTACGACCCAATTCGATCTGAACTGGAGCATTATGATTAGCATTGTATCCTGCTCCCCAAGAAACTTGGCCTGGCTTTCCAACTTGATAAACTTTACCGCCATCACCAACTACAAAAGTTACATACGTCTCACTTCTATTTAGATTATGCTTAAAGTAGCTAGCATTAGCAGCAGCCCCTGATTCAGTACCTACCTCATGTAAAACAATATAATTATTAGCAGCAATAGCATCGTCTCCTTCTCCCGGAGCTAACGCATAAGTATAGTCAATATTATAATTTAGAATTTGTTTACCATTGTTGTCAAAAGTATAATTAACACCATTTATAGTTACATTTCCTATTATCATTTGGCCACTATTTTTATCATAGTAATACCAATCATTTCCTTCTGTTTTCCACCCTCTATACATATCGCCTGAAGCTGTATCAAAGATGTACCAATGACCATTTATGTTTTGACGTCCATACTGCATCTGACCATTATTTGCATAATATACTGTCTTGTTTTGTTCAGGAATATATTGGAATCCTGTCTGCATTGCTCCACTCCATTTATCGAACAAATACCAATGACCATTTATTTGTTGTTGACCATACTGCATTTGAGCTGTACTTATATCATAATAGACGGTTCTACCATCAGTTAATTTTTGAAAACCAACTAAAACCTTATTGTCATTACCGAATAAGTACCACCTATCGATAATCTTTGCTTCTCCTTTTGAATGCTGTAAAACACCTAGCGAATTAAAAGTATAATATTCACTACCTACCTTATAGTTATTATTAGCTAATAAACTACCATCATTGCTAGCGTACTTAAGTGTAGCCGTCTTTGCATCATAGATTAGCTCATTTTTCTTCATTACTCCATTATCATCAAGATAATAAAGCTTATTATTAATCTTCTTTATTCCCCTATACAATTCACCCGAAGCAGTATCAAAATAGTAGTACTTTCCATTAATTAGTTGCCAGCCATATTGCATCTGGCCGTTATTTGCATAGTATACCGTCTTACTTTGTTCTGGAATATATTGGAACCCTGTCTTCATCTCACCACTTGCTTTGTCAAACAAGTACCACTTACCTTGGATTTGCTGTTGGCCGTATTGCATATGGCCATTTTTATCATAATAAACAGTCTTTTTTTGATCTTCCAAATAAGTAAAGCCTGTAGACATTTTCCCTGTTTTTAAATTAAAATTGTACCAAACATTTCCTAGCTTTTTTTGACCTCTCATCATTTCACCAGAAGCTAAATCAAAATAATAATAATCTTTGCCTATTTTTTGCCAACCATATTGCATTTGACCATTACTTGCATAATATACTGTCTTGTTTTGTTCTGGTATGTTTTGGAAGCCTGTTTGCATTGCTCCACTCCACTTGTCAAACAAATACCAATGACCATTTATTTGTTGTTGCCCGTATTGCATCTGACCATTACTTGCATAGTACACCGTCTTATTTTGTTCTGGTATATTTTGGAAACCTGTTTGCATTGCACCGCTCCACTTGTCAAACAAATACCAATGACCATTTATTTGTTGTTGCCCGTATTGCATCTGACCATTACTTGCATAGTACACCGTCTTACTTTGAGCCG
>SAMEA104315421__coassemble_1695_pt1 | contig 9998 bp, 9 predicted proteins | sample SAMEA104315421__metabat2_low_PE_055 | metagenome-assembled genome bin SAMEA104315421 (sample SAMEA104315421) | gut metagenome | biome: Monkey gut; feature: monkey-associated habitat; material: faeces | place: China | collected 2013
GCTCTGGTTTTTTAAAACTTTGAACTATAACTTCATCTGTAATACTTGCTAAAATTTGCTGTAAACGTAATGACTGTAATGAATCATCTTCTAAAATAAATACCCGCATACTATTCTTCCTTACTTAAAATTAACTCTTGAGTGAATTTATAATCATGACTACTGGTATTCAAAACCACATTAGGATAGTGACTAATAAGTCTTTTAACTGTCGCTAGTCCTTGCCCCCTATCACCACTTTTACTCGTGTATCCTTCCTTAAAAATAGGAGCTAGCTCGACTCTTTCCAATGCAATACTATTTTCAATAATAACCCTTTCAGTGTTGGCATCTTTTATATACGCCACTAATAGCTTAGGAGTATTACTTTCTAAAGCCGCTTCAATCGCATTATCTAGTAAAATCGATATTATCCTAACAGCATCCAATAATTTAGTACGTTGAATTTTGACATCATCAATTATTTCAATTTCTAACTTAATACCTTCATGGGTTGCATAGCTGAATTTATTGTATAGAATACTTTTGATTGCCGACGTTTTTATATGATTTAACTTACCAAAATCATAATAATCCATATTAATTTTTGCTTTACTAGGTGCTAGTACTTTGTCATAAGTTTGTCTAATCAATCCTAGATTACCGCTTTTTATGGCCTGATCTAAGCTAAGTAGAATATTCAAGTAATCATGCCTAAATCTTCTAAGCTTTTGATAGGCTTCTTCCATGTCATTTGCATAATTCTCAAGATTTTTCAATTCAAAATTTCTCAATTCAGCCAGTTCACGTTTGGTTTCTAGTAACGCCAGTGCCCTAACGTAACTCCAGAATAGAATCAATCCCACTACATAAACGCTAATCCACCAGTTGTTATAATCATTATCAAAGGTAGAACCATACACTAAATATACGGCCAAAATGATGATTGCAACTACCTCCGCCCCCTTCTTTTTATTTGAGGGAGATAATGCTAAAATTTCTAAACTATCTCTGAATAAATAAATAACACCTAATTGGATTAGTAAAACTACACTTTGGCAAACGAATGTCCCTAAATAATTATTGTAATTAATCCAACTAGCAAACTGACTCCCATAAAAATTCAAAATGACTTGTAAAATCCAAGTTGTAACAAAAGCATACATCACAAAAAGCGTATACCTTAACCATTGGTTCTTTCCTTGATCTTGATGATGAGTAATCAATACTCCCCCAAAAATCATAATTAAGTTGCTAATCTTAATTGGAATACAACCTAACATCAATAAGGTAAAACAAAGAATATGTGCTAAGTCAAACTTTATCTTACTCGCATATGTCACAGTTATTATCGCAATTAATAAAGTCGAAATCATTCCCAAAACATAGTTTCCCATTTAAATCACCTTAACTAAAGATTTACATTTTTATATTTTAAACAAAAACTTTTCAATTTACAAACCATCAAAAAAAGGGTTATACCAACCATCTTGTAGTTAGTATAACCCTGTACTGTATTTCTATTTAAAATCACTCTCGTCTTGGTTACTAAACATGTAGCTCTTGTAGTGATAGCGCATTGACATAATAAAGCCAATCCCCATCATATTTCCTAACAGAGCTGACCCCCCTTGACTAACGAAAGGAAGAGGAATCCCAGTTAATGGCAACAGACCAATACTCATCCCGATATTTTCAAATACGTGGAATAAAATCATCATGATAACTCCAGTTGAAATATAGGCATAAAATTCATTTTTGGTATCAAAGGTTACCTGAATCATTTGGAAAATCAGTAAGAGGTAAACGAAGATTAAGAGACAACTCCCAATGAAACCAAAGTTTTCACCAATTACTGAAAAAATCATATCCGATTCCCGCACCGGGACGTAAACTTTGGAAACATTGAAACCTTTTCCTAAAAGCTGTCCTGAGCCGATTGCCTTCATACTCTGCCACAACTGATAACTAGTCCCGTTAGTTGATGCAGAGGGATCTAACCATGAATCAATCCGGCTGAATTGGTAGGCCTTAAAGCCGATTTTCTCCAGGATTGCGCGGTTATAAACTACTAGGAAAATCGCAGTCGACCCTAAAACCGTGGCAACTGCAATTACCGGGGCAATGATTCTCCAAGTCAGACCAGAAACAATTACCATCCCGCCAAAAATTGCGAAGAAAACTAGCATCGTTCCAAAGTCATTTTGAAGCTTTAATAATACTGCAACCGGAATGAGCCAGGCAATCATTTTTCCCAGTAATAACCAATCCGTTCTCAGTGTATGCTCATAATACTCTGAATTATGTTGGGTAATAACCCGCCCCATCATCAAAATAAAGGCTGGCTTCATAATTTCTGACGGCTGAAAGGTAAATGGTCCCAGTGCAAACCAACTCTTAGCCCCGGTTAGGGCTGCATAGGAACGACTATAAAAAATCAGCACCATAATCAAAAGAAAAATTCCGATTCCATAGGCTACCGGCGCTACTTTCCAAAGTTGTTCGGCATCAAATTGCATCAAAAAGATAACGATAATCGCTCCTAAGGTGTACCAAATTGCTTGTGATAATATTACCCTGGTGATGCTGGCAGTACTAGTATCATGCTTAACCGCAACGTAGATAGACACCATCCCAATTACCGCCAAGACCAAGATACAAAAGATAATTCCCCAGTCAATCCTGGCATCATCGTCAGCTTTCATGCTTAAAAATTGTTTTTTTAGCATGGAAAAATCCCCTTTAACTAAAATTTGAATACTACTTATTATAGATAATTTGCCGACTGAAGCAATAATCAGCCGGCAAATTTAGTGCTTTTTTAGCTTTTAACCCCGATGTAAGTGGAAGTCACGAATCAATAGGTCAAGTGCTTCATTTTCTGTCTTCACATTAAAGCGCTCGCCACTTGGTAACACGGCAATAAACTTATCTTGGTCAGCAATTACTTGCCCCAACTTACTTTTCTTAGCCGTTAATTCTGTGACTAATTGACCATTAACCATCTTTTCTTCTTCAGTAATTTGAATATTTTTATCTTTTTTTGACACGAGATTACTCCTTATCGCTCTTTATTTCTCTGTAAGTTTTATCAGGATTACGCCTTAAGCTAAATTTATCAGGAACATAATCTATTCCGCCAGGAACAAAGGGATTACACCTTAGAATACGGCTAAATCCCATAATCAGCCCCAATATGGGTCCATGCTTTTCAATCGCCACAATAGTATAGGTTGAACAAGTCGGATAATACCTGCAACTAGGCGGAAATAAGGGAGATATCCACCCTTTGTAAAATCTTATCAGCCCAATTAAAATTCCTTTTAAAAGCTTACTTACTGTCATTTACCAGTTTGTTCCACCTTATCTAACAAGTAACCTGTCCCTACAGCTACATCATCTAACGGTGAATCTGCTACCACCACCGGTACTTGTAATTGGTTAGAGAATAATTCGTCAATTCCATCTAAGAGTGCACCACCACCGGTTAAAACGATTCCCCGATCAATAATATCAGCCGCTAATTCAGGGGGAGTTTGGCTTAAAACTTCATGGGCAGCGATAATAACGGACATCATTGTGTCATGCAAAGCTTCTTCAATTTCGGCAGAAGTAACCGTAATTGATTCAGGCATTCCTTTAACCACATCACGCCCCCGCACTTCCATTTCCTTATCGCGGTGGCCTTTAAGCACCGTCCCAATTTCAATCTTAATTTTTTCGGCCGTATGTTCACCGATTAAAAGCCCCCGTTTCTTGCGTAAGTAGGTAACAATATCTTGGTTCAGCTTATCACCTGCTACACGTAAGGACCGACTGACTACAATGTCACCTAGTGATAGGACAGCAATATCACTAGTCCCACCACCGATATCAATTACCATGTTTCCCTGTGGCTTAAAAATATCTAAACCAGCACCTACCGCTGCTACTTTGGGTTCTTCTTCCAAATAAACATTGCCCCCGCCAGACTTCTCTGCAGCTTGGCGAATGGCTTTTTTCTCAACTTCAGTGGTATTAGTTGGGCAACAAATCATAATGTTAGGCTTAGACATAAAGCCTTTTACATTTAATTTCTTGATGAAATAAGATAACATTTGCTCGGTCATATCAAAATCCGCAATTACCCCATCTTTTAAGGGTCTAATTGCCCGGATATTGCTTGGGGTCCGTCCCACCATTTTATATGCCTCAGAGCCAACTGCTAGCACCCTATTACTCATCGTATCTACCGCCACAACTGAGGGTTCATTTAAAACGATTCCCTTACCCTTAACGTTTATTAAAACATTGGCAGTACCTAAATCGATACCGATATCTTTGGCCATACTAAAACTCCTCTTTAATACTTTAATTTTACTAGGATTCACTTGTCATATATTTTTATGCATCGAAAGTATTATAACATGAATCAATACCGCTTGAAAAGTCAATCAAAAAGGTGTTTAACCACTGAAATTGCCTTATTTCAGTGGTTAGACACCTGTTTTTTTACTTAATCAAATCACGTTGTAACCGGTACTCTACATCACCAGTAACATCATTTATCCGTTTAATTTCGGCCCCTAAAGCTGCTAGCTTTTGGTGGAAGTGATAGTAGCCTCGGTCTAAGTATTGAAGGTGGGTTACTTGGGTAATGTTTCTTGCCACTAAGCCGGCTAAAATCAAAGCTGCAGCTGCCCGTAAATCAGTTGCAGCCACTTCAGCACCATTGAAATCAGTTGGTCCATACAAGATAACCGTATTTCCCTCCACCTTAAAGTCAGCGTTCATCCGTCTCAGTTCTTCTAAGTGCATAAAGCGATTTTCAAAGACTGTTTCTGTTAATAGACTCGTGCCACTAGCAGCCAACTGAAGAATGGACACCTGCGGTTGCATGTCCGTTGGGAACCCTGGGTGTGGCAAGGTTTTCACTACTACTGGCTTTAACTTATCCGGGCCAATAATTCTGATTCCCCTTGCCTCTTCTTTAACGGTAACACCCATTTCTTCTAATTTAGAAATTAACGGGATGTTGTGTTCAGCGATGGCATCCTTGATAAGTACATTTCCCTTAGTCAAAGCCGCTGCCACCATGAAGGTTCCTGCTTCAATCCGATCTTGAATAATTGCATGCTCAGTTCCGTGAAGCTCATCTACCCCTACAATCTTGATGGTTTCTGTTCCGGCGCCTTTTACATTAGCCCCCATTTTATTTAAAATGTTAGCCAAATCAACAATCTCAGGTTCACGGGCAACATTTTCGATTACAGTGGTTCCCTTAGCCAAGGTGGCGGCCATCATAATATTTTGAGTAGCCCCAACACTTGGAAAATCAAGGTAGATATTAGCCCCCACTAAACCATCTGTACTAGCCTCAATGTAGCCATCATGCCGTTTTATCTTAGCACCTAGAGCTTCTAAGCCTTTCAAGTGCAAATCAATTGGGCGCGAACCAATTGCACAACCGCCGGGCATTGCAACCTTGGCATGATTTAACCGTGCCAAAAGTGGACCCAAGACTACGATTGAAGCCCGCATTTTAGAAACATACTTAAAGGGTGCTTCATAAGATAGTTTACCGGTTGCATCAAGTTCAATTGTTTTACTTGCTTCATCCATGCCAACTTCTACGTTCAAAAAGCGAATAACGTTATTCATCGTATACACATCAGACAAAATAGGTACGTTTGTTAACACAGTCCGTCCCTTGGTTGGAAGAATTGCAGCCGCTAAAATAGGCAACACCGCATTCTTAGCCCCTTCTATTTCTACTTCGCCTTCCAACCTACGACCACCACGAACAATAATTTTTTCCAAGATAATTCCTCCATTAACATAGCACTAATACTGGCTTTTACAGCTTTTTGTAATTAAAATTTACCGACAGCCAATCTAGCTAATGAGATAGACTAGGTTGCGTGCGCTATCAATAAAATTCAAGAAAAATTCACTACAACCAAAACCAACTGCTACGGATAGCATTACTATGACCAATTTAAATTTACCTTGACGTTCTGGTGTAATGTAACGATCTAACCTTAATGATTGAAACCCCATAAAGGCTAACGTTATAAAAATAAAGTGGCTCACTAATGTAATTAGCGCCAAATATCCATAATATTGCATAACATTACCTCGTTAAGAATTCGTGATAATCATAGCATAAACTTTACTTTTAGTCACTAAAATTTTCTAATTTAAGTAAAGACTTAAACTTTATTAAAAAAGGCATCGACCTTCTGGGTCAATGCCTTTTAGCTAACTATCTATGACTAGAAATACTAATCCGGTTAACAGCACGACGCAAGGAAACTTCCGCCCGCTTCAGTTCGTCAACATTGTGACTTTCCTTAGCTTGTGCAATCCGCTTTTCAGCGCGTTCCTTAGCCCGTTGTGCACGGTTAGTATCAATATCTTCACTTTTTTCTGCAGCTGAAGCCACAATCGATAAAGTGTTGTCAGAAAATTCCATAAAGCCCCCGCTAACGGCGATTTCATCAAAATTTTCTTCACCTTTACGAACACGAACCCTATCAATTGCAAGGGCAGCTAAAGTTGGAATGTGGTTGGGCATAATCCCAATTTCACCAACCGTTGTCTTGCAAACAACTAGGTCTGTAGTCGCATCATAAACACTGCCATCGGGTGTAACGATATTTACGGTAATAACAGATTTAGCATCCATCTTACGCTACCCCCTTTATTGGTTTGCTAATTTCTTGGCTTTTTCAACTACGTCTTCGATTGGTCCAACTAAACGGAAAGCTTCTTCTGGAAGGTCATCGTACTTACCTTCTAAGATTTCCTTGAAGCCCTTAACCGTTTGTTCAACTGGAACATATGAACCTGGCAAACCAGTAAATTGTTCAGCAACGTTGAAGCTTTGTGACAAGAAGAATTGGATTCTCCGAGCCCGAGCAACGATAACTTTTTCTTCATCAGAAAGTTCATCCATCCCTAAGATAGAGATAATATCTTGTAATTCACGGTAACGTTGCAAGATATGTTGAACTTCGGTTGCAACTTGATAGTGTTCTTCCCCAACGATTTCTGGAGAAAGGGCACTAGAAGTAGAAGCCAATGGATCCACGGCTGGGTAAATACCTTGTTGAGTCAAGGCACGTTCCAAGTTAGTGGTTGCATCCAAGTGGGCGAATGTAGTTGCAGGCGCAGGGTCAGTGTAGTCATCGGCAGGAACATAAACCGCTTGAATAGATGTAACTGAACCTTTCTTAGTTGATGTAATCCGTTCTTGTAATTGACCCATTTCAGTTGCCAAAGTTGGTTGGTAACCTACGGCAGAAGGAATCCGACCTAAAAGGGCAGAAACTTCTGATCCGGCTTGAGTAAACCGGAAAATGTTATCAATGAACAAGAGCACATCTTGACCTTCAACATCACGGAAGTATTCCGCAATCGTCAACCCTGTTAAGGCAACCCGCATCCGGGCTCCAGGGGGCTCATTCATTTGTCCGAATACCATGGCTGTTTTTTCTAAAACGCCAGATTCTTTCATTTCAAAGTACAAGTCATTACCTTCACGGGTCCGTTCACCAACACCAGTGAACACTGAAATCCCGTTGTGTTCTTGGGCAATGTTGTGAATCAACTCTTGGATTAAAACGGTCTTACCAACACCGGCACCCCCGAATAACCCAATCTTACCACCCTTAATGTAAGGGGCAAGTAAGTCAATAACCTTAATCCCAGTTTCAAGGATTTCTGTACTTGTATTTAATTGATCATAGGCAGGAGCATCACGGTGGATTGGATCACGCCGGTGATCTTCTGCAAATTCTTCGCCATTATCGATGGTTTCACCTAAAACATTAAATACCCGTCCTAAAGTATCTTCCCCAACAGGAACACTAATTGGTGCGCCAGTATCAACAACTTCGGCTCCACGTTGAAGCCCGTCAGTTGAATCCATGGCGATTGTTCTCATAACACCGTCACCTAATTCAAGCGTAACTTCGATGACCAAGACAGAGCCATCTTCACGCTTAACATGTAAGGCGTTGTTAATGTCGGGTAAAGCTTCGTTAAGAGGGAATTGTACATCGACAACAGGTCCGATAATTTGAACTACTTTACCAAGACTCATTTCGTTAAATTCCTCCTGTTATTCTTATTCTAAGGCAGCCTGTGCACCAGTAATTTCCGTGATTTCTGTCGTAATTGCACTTTGACGCGCCCGGTTATATTGCAACTCTAAACTTGCAATTAAATCCTTAGCGTTATCAGTAGCAGACTTCATGGCCGTTGAACTAGAAGCATGTTCCGATGTTTTCGCATCTAAAATTGCCCCGTAAACCAAACTTTCAGCATATTGAGGTAACACTACCTCTAAAATTGCATCTTGTGAAGGTTCCGTTTCATAATCTGCCATCAAGCCATTTTCATCAGGAGTATTAAAATCATCGCTCCCCATGTTTTCAGCAGAAATTGGTAACATCTTTTCTGCACGAAAGGCAGATGTTAAGGTGTTAACAAAGTGGTTATAGCAAACATACAACTCATCGTATTGACCATTACTATACATTGTAACGATTGCATTAACGATTGGCCGTACCTCACGGAAAGTTGGAATATCCTTTACTCCCCGGTATTCATAACCCACTTCATAGCCACGTTTCTTAAAGAAATCAGCACCAGTACCACCGATTGCTAGAATAACTACGTTATCCTTGTTGCGTTCTTCACTATTAACCAATGACATTGTTTGCTTAATAACATTGCTGTTATAACTGCCCACTAAGCCACGGTCAGAAGTGATAACCACAACCCCTGTTTTTTTGACGGGACGTTGCTTTAACATTCCCAAAGTATTGATTTTGCCATCTTGACTAGTCTCACTCTCGCCGGTTGCAGCAGAGTCTAATAGGTGAGACTTAGCCAAATGAGTGATGACACTACGAATCTTTTGTGCATAGACCTGGTAACTGACAGCGTGCTTTTGAATTTGACTCAATTTAGCTGTTGAGACCATCTGCATGGCCCCGGTAATTTGCCCGGTCTTTTTAGTTGATTCGATTCGACGTTTAACTTCTTGCAAAGAAGCTGGCATCAGCTCTCACCACCCTTTCTATTTAGCACTAGCTTGAAATGTTTGTGCAAAATCTTTGATAGCGGCATCAAGCTTAGCTGTATCAGGTAACTGACCACTAGTCTTGATTTCAGCAAGTAAATCTTGATGGTTAGCATCAAAGAAATCAAAGAGTTGGTCTTGGAATGGTAAAATATCGTCCACAGCCACAGTATCTAAGAAACCGTGTGTTAAGGCGTATAAAATCACAACTTGCTTTTCAACTGGAAGTGGTTTGTGAAGTGGTTGCTTCAAAACTTCCACTGTCCGCCGACCACGGTTTAACTTACCTTGAGTTGCTTCATCCAAGTCAGAACCAAATTGTGCAAATGATTCCAATTCACGGTAAGAAGCAAGGTCCAAACGTAAGGTCCCGGCAACTTTCTTCATTGCCTTAATTTGCGCTGCCCCACCAACCCGGGAAACAGATGTCCCGGCATCAATTGCGGGCCGAATTCCTGAGTAGAAACTATCACTATTCAAGAAGATTTGCCCATCAGTAATTGAGATAACGTTAGTTGGAATGTAGGCAGAAACGTCCCCGGCCTTAGTTTCGATAAATGGTAAGGCAGTCATAGAACCGCCACCTAATTCATCACTTAACTTAGCTGCCCGTTCTAGTAAACGAGAGTGTAAGTAGAAGACATCCCCAGGGTAAGCTTCACGACCAGGAGGACGACGTAAAATCAAGGAAAGTTCCCGGTAAGCATCGGCTTGTTTTGATAAATCATCGTAAACAATCAAAACGTGCTTACCGTTATACATGAATTCTTCCCCCATGGCAGCCCCTGCATATGGTGCTAACCATAGCATTGGCGCAGGAGATGAAGGACCAGCAGAAACAACGATAGTGTATTCCATTGCTCCGTAGCGACGTAAGGTTTCTACCTGTGTTCTAACCGTAGATTCCTTTTGACCAATCGCAACGTAAATACAAATCATGTCTTGGTCT